>Ga0182005_1000053_pt1 | contig 113111 bp, 80 predicted proteins | sample Sormic07211103_1_FD_123021 | JGI IMG/M metagenome (GOLD analysis project Ga0182005, IMG submission 123021) | Rhizosphere microbial communities from Sorghum bicolor, Mead, Nebraska, USA - 072115-103_1 MetaG | ecosystem: Host-associated > Plants > Roots > Rhizosphere | place: USA: Nebraska... | reverse complement strand
GGAAGTGGCAGTAGGTTCTTCATGGTATAGCCAGGGTATTGACAACGGTACTGCCGGTCCTACCCGCAGCCTTGGTGCCAGCCTGCGTGCACGCTTCTAATTCTTATTGCTAAACTATTTGCTTAAATCAGATTACAAATGAAACGTCTCTTTATCAATATAGCTTTCCTCGCTTTCATTGCAGGCTCTTTCAGCTCCTGTAAGAAGACACTGGAAGAAAACTATCTGAACCCAGAGCTGACCACTACCGGTTCCATGGGTAAATTGCTGTCGGGCATGTACCTGAACAAAAGGATCCATCCTTCCTACTGGGACTGGTACACTTTCGTAATGCCAATGACCGGTAGCTTTGCACAAACAGTTGCCCTGTCACCCGGTGCACAGATGTACATACCCTCTACCTCCTATACAGAAAACCGCTGGGTGGATTTCTACGATGGCGTAAATGGTACTGATTATAACTACGATGGTCCCGGTATCATGAGTAGCTACCGTGAAATGCAGACTACTTACAATACATTGTCTACTTCACAGCAACAGGAGCAACAGGTGTTCCTTAAGATCGCAGAAGTACTGGTTTACGACCAGACCTCCCAGATGATCGACCTGTGGGGTGATATTCCATTCACAGAATCGAACTCCCTGAACACGACCCGTTCCCTGAGCTATGCTAAGTTCGACGATGCAGCAAGCCTGTACGATACCATGATCACCAACCTGAAGGCGCTGAATACATGGTTCGATACCGCTACAGTGGCTTCTGCAGAGGTAACAGAACTGAGTACCGGAGACCTGATGTTTAAAGGAGACCTGACCAAGTGGCAACGCTATGCGAACTCCCTGCGTTTACGACTGCTCATGCGTATTTCCAATTACGATGAGGCTACCGCAAAAACAGAAGTAAGCACCATGCTAAATGATGCAGCGACTTACCCGCTCATTACATCCAACGATTATAATGCGGTGATATGGATGACCAGCACCACCGTAAGGAGTGATCTGAATGATGTATTCACCGGATATCCCTATGCACCTGCATACCTGCTGGATACAATGATGGTACAGAATGGGGACCCGCGTACAGATGTTTTCTGGGATGCAAGTTCTGTGAATGGCTTCAAAGGATTCCCTTCCAATGGGACCACTGCTCAGTACGAAGCAGGCGGCTATGCTACTTACGATTCAGCTACCTTTTTTTATAACTATAATATTCCTGCCGTGCTGATGACTGCTTCGGAAGTAAGTTTCCTGAAAGCAGAAGCAGATGAGAGATGGAGTTTAGGAACTGCGCAGACTGACTATGAAAATGGGATTACACAGTCTACCGCGTTCTATTATACAATCAACAATGAGATGGTGCTGAAAACCGGTAGCTATACGGCCCTGACAGCACCAACGTCTACCACCATCAGTACTTTCCTGTTGCAGAGCGCAATCGCCTACAGCGGAACGACTACCGAAAAACTGGCTAAGATCTACACGCAGAAATGGATGAACTTCTTCATCCTGCAGGCTGGCCAGGCATGGGCAGAATACAGAAGAACCGGTTATCCGGAGCTGCACTTTGCTACATCTACTTCGGCAAGTGGTAGCAATCCACCCACCCGCCTACTTTATCCGTCCACGGAGCAGCTATACAACAGTGAGAACTATTCCGCAGTATCCGGAAAGGATACCAGGGATACGAAGATCTTCTGGGATGTTAATTGATAAGTAGAGATAAGTGTTTAGTTAAACGGGATGTATCATCTGGTACATCCCTATTTTTTATTAAATATTCTCTAAACAGGTATTGAAAAGCAGTCACATTCCCTCCATCATATAGGTATATTTTCTAAAACAAAGCGATCATCCAATCTTTATTTTCCCAAAGAATCGATTTATAATTGTTCTAATGACAATTATATTTTAATTTCACCTCCGGATCAGTTTCATTTTTCCGGGAAAAGAATCACCCGTAGTAGCCCGCTGGATTGAAGTAAATGTGATACCATACCCGGATTTACCCGTTATAGAAAAACATTCTGACTGATAGTAGCACTGTACGTAGTTAAACCGATGATTTTAAGTCCATACCATACGAACTAAAATTCCTGGTTGCAGTAGCATGCAAGGGCCCTTGTTGTGCCTGTAACCTATATCAATCTCACATTCCACTTAAACGTAAAAAAAAGACGTTATGAAATTCCTTTACGCTTTTTTAGCGTTGCTGCTGCTCGTTTACGCACGGGCATACCCACAGCAGCACGATTTACAAACCTTTAGCGGCATCGTAACCGATTCTGCGAACAACCCAATTCCCGGTGCCACCATTGCTGTCAGGAATGGTAACAAAGGAGTCGTGACCAAGCCCGATGGTACCTTCTCGCTGTCCGCCACTCCCGGCACCATCATCACTGTCAGCATTATCGGTTACCAGAGCCGCGAAGTCACCCTCACCGGCACCAGCCGTATCCAGATCACCATGACCTCCCTGGCCAGCAATCTGACCGACATTGTCGTGGTAGGGTATGGGGTACAACGCAAGGCATCTGTTACAGGGGCCGTAAGTACCATAAAATCGGACGATCTGGTGCGTACCCCGGCAACTACTACCTCCAGTGCTTTGGTGGGAAAAATGCCCGGTATTACGGCCAGAGCTGCCGACTCTCGTCCCGGTAATGGTACCTCTATCCAGATCAGAAACCTCGGCAACCCGCTTTTCGTGATCGACGGAGTACCTTACACCGGTAGCACCGCCACCACCGCATTCGGTTTCACCAGCGGCTCAGGACAGGACGTTTTTAACAATCTTGGCCTGGAAGACATCGAAAACATCTCCATCCTCAAAGATGCCTCCGCATCCATCTATGGTCTCCGGGCTTCCAACGGTGTCGTACTCGTAACCACCAAGAAAGGGCGTAAAAACGACCAACCCAACATCAACCTGAGCGCCTATTACGGTCTACAGAACTTTACCCGCTATCCGCATCCTGCCAATGCCGGCCAATATGTGCGTGCACTGGTGGAATCTGAGCAGAACCTGGGCCGTGATCCATCTCTGCTCTACAGCAAAGACGAACTGGCCAAATGGGAAGCCGGTACCGAAAAAGGCTACAAAAGCTATGACTACTACAAGGAAGTGTTGAGGCCCAACGTACCGCAATACTACCTGAGTGCCAATGCCTCTGGCGGTGGCCCACGCAATAGCTACTACATGTCTGTAAGCCGGCTTAAACAGGAGGCCATCGTAAAAGACTACAACTACGAGCGTACCAACCTGCAGGCTAACCTCGAAAGCAGTCTGGCAAAGGGCCTCAAAGTAGGTACCCAGATCAGTGGCCGCCTCGAAAAGCGCCATCAGGTCGGAGTGCCCGGTCTGGACGATTTTTTCAACCCCTTCCTCAGTATCTTCAGCATGTGGCCTACCGAAAGCCCGTATGCGAACGATAACCCGAAGTACATCAACCAGACTCACAACGTAAACGTAAACCCCGCCACCTACAAAGATGATGTGACCGGTTATGTCGACGAATGGTGGCGCGCTATGAACGTGAACCTGAATGCCCAGTACGACTTCGACTTCGGCCTCAGTATAAAAGGGATCTACTCTTACAATTACATGAACGAAGAATTCGACGGGTTTGAATATACCTGGAATGCCTATAAATACGACGCGACCAACGATAGCTATTATACCGAACCGGGTTTTGGTAACCAGAACCCATGGCGCGAACGTCACAAGCGAAATGTGATCTCCCGCTATGCACAGTTCCAGCTGAGCTACAACCGCAGGTTCGGCGATCATAACATTTCTGCCGTAGGCGCATACGAACTCTCTGACTACGACAATTCTTACTACGTAGTACATACCATTCCGACTAATAACTATGTGCCTACACAATACCTTGTGGAAGAAGACTATCTCTCCGACGAATGGTCGCTGGAAGCAAGAGCGGGTTACATCGGTCGTATCAACTATGACTACAAGTCCAAATACCTCGTTGAAGTATTAGGCCGCTACGATGGCTCTTACATTTACGCCCAGGGACACCGCTGGGGTTTCTTTCCCGGCGTATCTCTCGGGTGGCGCGTGACACAGGAACCATTCCTGAAGAAAGACTGGCTGAATGATTTAAAGTTGAGAGTGTCCTATGGTGAAACCGGCAGTGAAATCGGCTTTTCCGATGGTAGCGCCCCGACCGCTTTCGGTTATCTCGCTGGTTACAATTTTAACCAGGGTGGCGCTGTGTTGAACAATAGTTATGTAATCGGTTTGCGCCCCCGTGGTTTACCAGTGACAGAACTCTCCTGGGTAAAGAACAGAACCTGGAACGCCGGTTTCGACTTCACCGTGTTGAATAACAAAATGAGTGGTCAGTTCGACGTATTCGAACGCCGCCGCACCGGTTTGCCTGCTGCCCGCTACGACGTACTGCTACCAAGCGAAGTAGGATATACCCTGCCCAATGCCAACCTGAATGCCGATGCCACCCGCGGTATCGAAGGTATGGTAACCTATATGGGCAAGAGTGGCAAAGTGAATTACAGCATTGGTGTAAATGCAACCTTTGCACGTTTGAGAAGCCTGCATACCTATAAACCACGTTTTGGCAATAGCTGGGATCAATACCGCAACTCCATCGAAAACAGATGGGCCAATGAAACCTGGGGCTACCATGTAACCGGCCGCTTTAACTCAACAGAAGAAATCAAGAATTATGGTATTGACAATGACGGGCAGGGCAACCGTACCGAACTGCCCGGTGATTTCAAATACGAAGATGTAAACGGAGATAAGATCATCAACAGCCTGGACCAGCGTCCTATTGGTTACGCACAGGGTGCACAGCCTTACATGAGCTTTGGCCTGAATGCCAGTGTAGGCTATAAAGGATTCACCCTGAGAATGGACCTGGCCGGGGCTACCATGCAGTCCTTCCTGCGCGACTGGGAACTGCGCTACCCATTCCAGAACAATGGTTCATCTCCTGCTTACATGCTGGCCAACCGTTGGCACAGGGCCGACCCATACGACAACAACAGTGCATGGATAAGTGGAAAGTACCCTGCTATCCGAAAGGATAACACCACGCATGTGAACTATCAGGTAAACGATTTCTGGATTACAAACGTGCACTACCTGCGCCTGAAAAACCTGGAACTGGCATACAACTTCTCTAAAACGCTCGTGAAGAAAATGGGGCTTTCTGCATTACGTGTGTATGTAAATGGTACAAACCTGTTTTCATTTGACAACGTGAAAGAGTTTGAAATTGATCCTGAAATCAGTTCTTCAAATGGGTTAGTGTATCCGCAACAGCGCCTGTACAATTTCGGCTTTAACGTGTCATTCTAAAAATTCTGCATCATGAAAAAACTCAGCATATTATTTCTTTTCCTTCTCACCACCAGCTGTATGAAAGACTGGCTGGACAGGGAACCCCGCACCATCCTCTCCGATCAGCAGGTATGGAACGACCCTAAGCAGATCGTTGCCCTCCTCGCTAATTTCTACGACCGTCTTCCTTCCGAATCCGGTCTCGTCGATGTTAACGACAACGCTGACGGCCGTCTTTTTCAATGGCGCGATATGGCCAATTTCGACGATGCCATGTGGAGCGGTCAATCCAACGAAGATGGTCGTAATAACATCACTTCTTATAACTACAACAGCTGGTACCTGTGGAATTACACCTTCATCCGTGATCTCAACCTCGCGATAGAGAACATTGCTACCTATGGTGTGAACCTCACGGACGACCAGAAAAAACAATACGCTGCCGAACTCCGTTTTCTCCGTGCCTTCAATTACTTTGAACTGGTAAAGAGAATGGGAGGGGTGCCACTCATCACCTCACAACTCATCTACGATTACAGCGGAAATGTGGCCAACCTTCAGCAGCCACGTGCCAAAGAATCTGAAGTCTACGATTTCATCGCCAGCGAAGTAGATGCGGTTAAGAATGACCTGGGGAATGATGGCAGCGTATCCCGCGCCAACAAATACACTGCCCTGGCATTGAAAAGCCGCGCTATGCTCTACGCCGCCAGCATCGCAAAGTACAACGGTCTCATGGCTGCTCCTATCAGCACCCCCGGTGGTGAAGTCGGCATCCCTGCTTCCATGGCGAACAATTATTATCAGCAGTCACTCGCCGCCTCTCAGGAGATCATCAACAGCGGAGCCTACACCCTGTACAGGAACAATCCGGATGCCGGTGAGAACTTCTTCGAAGCGGTTACTAAAAAGGCTTCCAATAAAGAAGTGATCTTTGTAAAAGATTACCTTCTGCCTACCCGCAAGCACGTATTCTCCTACGATAATATCGCCCGTGGTATCCGCGAAGACAACCTGGGCTCTTCCTCCGTCACGCCTTCTCTGAACCTCGTAGAAAGCTACGAATACTTAGATGGCACTAACGGTGCATTAAAGATCCGCACGGCGGACAACAGTGACTTTATTTATTACGACAATGTGCAGGATATCTTTGCGAACAAAGATGCCCGCTTATACGGCACGATTATCTATCCCGGTACTACCTTCAAAGGATTACAGCTGTCTATACAGGCAGGGGTAATGGTGTGGAATGATGCCCGCAACGCCTATGATGTGGTAGAAGGCAGTGACCTTGGTACTACCTACACGGATGGTAAATTGCTGACAGGTACCTCTGGTCCGCACCGCTCTATACAGGAAGTATCCAACACGGGATTTTATTTAAAGAAATACATCGACCCGAACGATAAAACGAGTACCCGCGGTGTGCAAAGCGATGTATGGTGGGTATGGTTTCGCCTGGGTGAGGTTTATCTGAATGCGACCGAAGCAGCCTTTGAATTAGGACAGACAGGTCCTGCACTTACTTACATCAACGCGCTTCGGGAACGTGCCGGTTTCCCTGCAAACAGTGTAACGATCCTGACCACAGAACGCATTCGCAACGAACGCCGGGTCGAACTGGCCTTCGAAGATCACCGCCTCTGGGATCTGAAACGGTGGCGCATTGCAGACAAGGTTTGGAATGGCAACAGCTCCAGTGCCGATGCTATGATCTATGCACTGTATCCTTACAGGGTGATCCGGCCCGGTAGCGCACACGATGGTAAATATGTGTTTGTGAAAATGGTGGCGCCCCGTTTCCGTGCCCCCCGATTCTTCCAGCTGGGTAATTATTACACCGCTATTGACCAGTCTGTGCTGAACAATAATCCAAAGATTATTAAAAACCCATTCCACTAAGATGATGAAAAACTTAATCATAACATCCCTGTTGCTGATCCTGGCAGCCGGATGTAAAAAAGATAACTTCGAAAAGCCAAAGTCTACACTCACCGGACGTGTAGTCTACGATAAGAATGCGCTGGGCGTACGCTCTAATGGTGTGCAGCTGGAACTGTGGCAGCATGGTTATGCATTATTCACCAAGATCCCAGTGTATGTAAGTCAGGACGGGGCTTTCTCTGCCATCCTCTTTGATGGTGATTACAAACTGGTACTGCGTCAGGGCAATGGCCCGTGGCTGGATGATGCAGATTCCATCGATGTAAAGGTGAATGGCTCCTCCAGTATAGATGTCATCGTCAGGCCTTATTTCATTATCAGTAATGCTTCCTTTACAAAGAGCGGCACACAGTTGACAGCCACAGTAACAGTGCAGCAGATCAATAACAATTTGCCACTGGAATCGGTGAATCTTTATATAGGGAATACGAATATCGTAGATCAGGTAAACAGTATCAGGGTAGTGTCTGCCACGCCTGACATCTCAGGTGCTGTTACCTTACAGATGACCTTACCTGCTGATGCAGCATATTTTGCAAGGGTAGGGGTGAAAACGGCCGGGGTAGCAGAACAGGTGTATTCAGAAGTCAAAGAAGTCAAATAAATAAATGAGGCTGTATCAGAGTAACCCGCAGGCGCTGAGAATGGCGTTAACGAAAATTTTCATGGAATAAAACCGGGATAAAAATTACTTGTGATACAGCCTCTCTGTTATAACCCTAAGTAAGGAATATCAATCGTATCCTTCGTCGTATGCAACATCGGTGAACGATAGTAATATCGCATCCATGCTTCTCCATCCGGATGGTATGCTAACCGTACAGGTACACCCGCATCCTTTTTAATTTGGATATACCCGTTATAATAATTGACGGCCTTGTCCAATTCCCCACTTAACATGGCACATACACTGGCATTGTACATACAAAGAAAACGCAGGCTATCTGACAGGTTAGGGTTTTGTAATGCCGCTGCAAATTTATCTGTCATACCCGCCAGTTTCGCCTGCCTTTCATTGCTCAGCTGGATGATGAGCGGCGACCAGTTACGCACGGTTTTCTGCATGTGTTTACACAATTCCTGCAATTCCTTTTGTTCTGCTGTTGGAGATTTGATCAGGTAAATATTGTAGCCGTTCCTGGAGAAACGGGTGCTGCCATAGGCGGCATCTATGATCCATCTGACGCGTTCACTCACATTACACCAGGCCATCTCACGCAGTCTCTTCCTGATCCTGTCTTCATTGGCCGATGTCCAGTGCGCACAGGTGGCCTGATCCATGAAAGGTTGAAAATACCAGCTCTGACAACCTGTTCCTGTCAGGAAATTCGAATCGGCCAGCTGTGAAAATTCAACATTATCCTGCACTACCGTAAACGTCTTTAATACAACGTCTGATTTGTTCATGACCTGCACGGAAAGCGGAAATCTATAGCTGTATTTTCTTACATACCCGCTATCATATGCCTGTACATCACCCGCCACAAAATTGCTTAGTCCCTGGGGCATCACTTTGATCCTGTACTCCTGTTGCTCCGTGTGTGGCCCGCTTATTTTGGGGGTCATCCAGATAGTGTAAGTGGGGTATCCATCTGGAGCTATCACAGAAAATACGTCTCCTTTTTTCAGCGTGTTGTATACACCATCCAGTTCCACATCTACAACAGTGAATTTTGAGGTCAGCTCCTGCGCCCTGGCTCCTGTAGCAGGGGCTAGCAGTACTGTGAGGGTTAAGCACAGTACTGCCAAAGGTTTTTTATTCATAGGTTATAATTAAATGTAATATTGCGAAGATACTACTCACACTTCCTATGACAGCAAAAACAGGATGAACGGTTTTATTTCACCAATAAAACGGTGCCTTTTATCTGTGCATTGCCTGCTTTAATATAGTATACATACGCCCCTGGTTTCGCATTCGCACCATCCCATCCAAAGGACTTGTCATTCGGCACCCCACGATGTTTTTCAAACACCTTGTTGCCCCATCTGTCGAAGATCAGGAAGTCGTCAATAGAAATAATTTCTTTTGAGCCAATGATATAAAATATGTCGTTCACACCATCTCCGTTCGGGCTGAATGCATTCGGCATAGAGAACAGGTCTTTCACAGAAGTATGCACATACACTGAAGCGGTGTCTGTACAGAAATACTCATTCTTTATTGCAATGGTATAGATCCCTGCTGATACGGCATGTACTGTCGGATAAAGGCAACTATTACAGGAAAGGCCTTCCGCGGGTGTCCAGGTCAGGGTAGTGGGTAGTTCCCCGCCTGTAAGCATCGGTGATAGTTGTACATTCTCAAATCTGCCTACTTCCAGCACACGTGGTTCGAAATCGACGGTGAAAGGAGCGATATAACCTGCATCATTGTTATTGTCATAATCCGTTTCTTTCAGCCGCTTGCCCGCATTCACCACGGCTGATATGTTACCACCTGCGGGTGTTGGTATTACCTGCTGATAGGTATGACACGGACCTGCTGTAGCAACGTCATTGTAGAACAGTGGTTTTAATAATGAATCGCCATCATAGAAAGAAACGGTCAGGTTTTTGGGAATACTGTCATACCCATTGCTGGTGCAGATCTCAAAGGTCACGAGTGTATGGGTGTTATCATAACATTTTACTTCGGAGATGGTCATTGTCAGATCCGGAGGGATCAGTCGAACAATACCTGATACCGCCAGGTTACAGCCATATGCATTCGTCATCACCGCATAAATTCCCGCACTGTCTTTTGCAGTGATAGCAGGAGTTGCGGTGGTTGCACTACTCAGGGTATTCGCACCTTCTGTTCGCCATGCATAGGTAGTTGCAGTAAAGTTGTTCACTGCTGTGCTCAGGGTATAGGAAGCACCGCGCATCACAGTTGTATCCGCAGGTAGTATAGTGCCGGCAGGCAAAGTATACGTGCCTGAAGTGATATTGTTGGTGGTATCTGTCTCAGGCCAGGTGCCGGTATTCACTTTGATGGAGAATGGAGAAATACCTTTCAGGGTTACATTATAACTTTCACAGGCAGCAGCACTGTAGGCTGTGATGGTGTAGTTGTTGCCAATCATCACACCCTTTGCATCATAGAAACTCAGGTTCAGATCCTGTGGAACATTACCGGCTGCATATTTGTTGCAGATCTCAAACGTCACATACATGCTATCTCCACGCGCACATTCAGTGCTCAGTACACTGGCTGTATAATCATCTACAGGAGCAATATGAATAGTCGTAAATGTGGTATCGTAACAATTGTTCGTATTAGTCACTTTCACATTTTGCCGGAACAGGGTATCCTGGCGGTACGGTGCGGTAAAGGTAGTAGTCGTACAGGTTCCACAACTCAGATAGGTGGTGGGTGTCCAGGTTACACTATTGATCGTGCCTCCGGATACAACAGCAGGCGTCAGGTCGATGGTCTGCGCCGGCGTCATCGCGATATCTGCAGGTGTGAGTTGTACCCTGAATTTGTAATTAGTCATGGTCGCGGTATTCGTACCAAACTTCGCCGTCAGGGTATCTGCATATGCATTCAGGATGAACGTTTCCAGGTAAGAAGCACATTTTCCTTTCAGATCGTAGGGCAGTGAATACACACCAATGGAATCATGAGTGCCATTATACATGGTTACAGGCGTTCCTTTTGGAATGGTCTGATAACCGAAGTTGTAGAAGTATAATGAGATGCGTAACTGGGTCTGGTTGTAACATTCTACGCTGGTCAGGTACACGTGTCCGTCAGCAGTTGGATCGTCTACTATAATAGTTACGTAATTTGTGGTATCGATACAACTGCCACCGGTGGCGATCAGCCTTACCTGGTAGGTGCCAGGTGTCTGGAATACATAGTTCAGATCTGTCGTCGTTGCAACTTCTGTTTCGGTAGCGCCCAGTTTCATTCTCCATGAATAACTGGTGGCATTGATGGAGCGATTGGTAAATAATACACTGTCCAGTTGTACACCCGCCTTGGAAGCAATCTTCCGCTTGTCAGGATAGAAGCGGGCTGTTACCCCACAGCTTACCTGCAATATATCCTGTGTGCTGCTAAAGCAACCGGAACCATCATATGCGCGTAAGGTCACTACATAGTTTTTCTTTTCAGTAACACCTAAGCTAAAGTTAGCAGCAGTGCTTACCACCACATTATCCACTAACCATTCATAAGTGGCAGCTCCGGTAGATGTATTAGTGAAATTGACTGTATTGCCTATCAAAGGGTAATCGGTATCTTTTGTGAAACCAGCTACAGCAGCGGTGACACAAGGAGGATTACAGGTTGTACTGCCTATCATTCCCGTCAGGCTACTCCCGATAAAATCACGCATACGTTGTGCCTGTCCTTCAGTGAACGACATCACGCAACCTGTACCACCACCATAGTCCATAAAGTTATCCGGCAGGTCAGGTACATCCGTGCTGAAACCAGATAAAGTGTCGGTACTACATGAATTTTCCGGGCTGCTGCAAGGGAATCCGCCATTAATAGATTGATCAGGAGGTGTATCGCACACCATGTCACCATCTGTGGTACAATCATCATTTTTACAGTCCTGGTTGGCAAAAGTGTGGATGAGGCTCAGGTAGTGGCCCATTTCATGTGCGACGAGGTCTACCCCTAAACCAGATACCACCACATCGCCACCAGCGCTGGCATATCCGGCCATGTGCAAACGGGTCCAGGCGCCACACTCAAAGGTTTGCAGGAATTCGGATTTGATTCCGGATACCAGCCAGATATTGATATAGCGGGTACCGTCCCATTTACCCAGTGCAGTGAGGGCGTCTCCTTCCATATCCGCATCAAAATCAGCCAGATACGATTTCGTGCGCAGTATGCCGGTGGTCGCGCCGCCATTTGGATCTGTCCTGGCGAGACAGAATTGTATACGGGTGTCCGTTTTGGCGCCCACAAATGCCCCGGTTTTACCATAAGCATCGTTCAGTGCCGCAAGCGCATCTGTGATCTGCTGGTCGGTAATGGTGGTTGGATCCTCGTTGATGATATGGAATACCACTGGCAAGGTATAATCTGCTGCAGCTAACCTGTTAGTATTCATTAGGATAGCATGATTGTTCTTTTTCTCTTTTTGTCTGAAAGCGGTACTTTGGCGCCAGGTGTTCATCATCATATCCGTTCCACATGAACGGGGGTTAATCGAAAGCCATCTGGCTGTGAGGGATGGTTGCCCAACTACCTGTGGCACTGGATATTGTGCACTTAAAGATATGGCGTAAAACAGGCAGATACAGGATAGCAGGTACCTTTGCAGGTTTTTCTTAGGCATAGGTTCTTTGTCGTGGTTATGATCGATAAAGATAAACAGAAATTCTCCTTGCTATGTCAATTATAATATATTATTTTTATTCAAAATGCCGGCTGATGGACCTTGAAATACTGAAGCAAGAGTTACTAACCAGATGGAAACACGCATTTAACGAGCTATCCCTTCTGCCTGAATATAAAGAGAAGATCGTGACCGAAAAGTATGTGCCTGGATTCAGATATGATCTGAAAGACTACGGTACCCAGGCATTTATGCTGCCGGACGGAAAAATATTTCCCGAAGCCCGTGCCAGAGAGATTAATGATTATCATTTTTATGGATTTGGAGAGGATGGAAAACCCGTTTATACTGCATTCCGCCGCGTTGTAAACAATATTAACTGGGAAGGGTATTATTCGTACAGTGACCATGTTGTGGAGTATGTGGAATATTGTATTACAGAACATACACAAATCCCCTCCTGTATCAAGAGAATCCTTTACAAAGATGGAAGAAAGGTAGGGTGGCAATCACTCCTCCTCAATACCCGGGGAAGCAGCATTCACCACAGCAGCGTGAATGCCGACGAGATGATTGCTGAGATGCTGGAAGATCATTTCTCCGTGTTTATATCCATAGAGCATTATAACTGGATTGCTGACCGTATTCACACTGCAGATGGTCTTGGTATTGCTCCCGGACACGGAGAGTTCCGCTACAGTCAGCACTATACCTACACAGCTGACGGGCAACTGGACGAGATCAGGGCGGTCTGCGAAACCGGCACAGAGCGGCTCTCCTGGGTAAGGCCTGTTGACGATGTGAACATTCAGGCACTGGAGGAAGAAGTAGCAGAAAAGCTTGCCGAAGCTATCGTAGATACGCTGGTGGAAACCCGGATCGAAACACCGCTATCCCTATTGGAAATTAATTACCACGAAATAGCTGAATATATCCCCTCACTTTCTCCACGATCACAAAAGTTCACTACCGAAATTTCGCATCGTCATCAGGATGAAGATATCTTTGATCTGATCTTTTTGTCGACAGAGATGGATCATCCTTACATGAGTATCCGTATGGAGAAGTTTGAGCGGCCTTTTAAGCAGTTTATGCAGATCATAGAGCGGGAAGAAAAGTGGGAAGTTGCCGGGAGAATGCTGCGTAAAGTTGCCTGGTTGCTAACGACTAATAAAATGTACAACCGGTTGCCGGTGAGTGAGGATTTTGCAGCGTATGCGATAGACTGGGAGTCAGACATGGAGGAGTTTGAGCGCATCTTACGGGAATGCGGTGTAGTGCCGGATGTAATATCATCCTGGCAGGAGAAGGGATGGCTGTAGTCTGCTTATGCAAACAGGTCGAAGCATATTGATGCAAATAAAATGGTAAGCTGTACCCTTTGTTGAAAAAGGTTCGCGCTTACTTGCCAGGTTAAAAAATTGACTGTCCTGAACTTCCTATGTTGAAAATGAATTCTTATCTATTAAAATATGCATCCAAAATATCTTCCATCAACCCTGTAGTCAGTGGTTTATTTCTAAATCCTGATACATCGGGATGACTGATTGCCCTTTTATGATCATCAGGGTTCATCGACGTGGTAAGCATGACGACGACCACCCTTCCTTTTTCCTGTTCGCCCAGTTTATGGTATTCATCCAGGAATTCCCATCCATTTAGGGCGGGCATATTGATGTCGAGGAGGATCAGGTCTGGCTGTCCGTTGGAGCTATTGTTGCAATTCTTCAGGTAATCCAGTGCTTCTGCACCATTCCATGCTACATGTACATGGTTTGCACAATCCATTTTTTTAATGACCATTTGACTGATGAAGTTTGTTGCTTCGTCGTCTTCAACTAAAAGAATGGAGTGTAATTTTCTATTCATGAGGTTTATGCTGAGATGGTGAAATAAAATTGACTGCCTTCACCTGGTACGGAGGTGAACCATATGCGGCCTCCATGCAGGGTGACTATTTTTTTGCAATGAGCGAGCCCAATGCCTGTACCTTCATATTGCAGTTTGTTGTGCAGGCGCTGGAAGATTTCAAATACTTTTTCCTGGTGGCGGGGTGCGATGCCGATACCATTGTCTGCAAAAGTAAATTCATATTCATGCTCCCTTTTTACACATGTAATGCGGATTACCGGCGAAATGTCTTTCTGCCGGAATTTTATCGCATTGCTCAGCAGATTTTGAAATAACAATTTCAGTTCTATGGGATAGGCGTGAACGATAGGCAGGTTTTCCATGATCACCTGTGCCTTGCTCTCATGGATGGCAGCGCGCAGATCATCGACTACATTCAGGATGATCTGATTACAGTCTACCGGTTCTTTCACTTTCACTTTGCCAATGCGGGAATAATCCAGCAGGGCTTTGATCAGATCACTCATACGATTGCTCGTCTCGCGGATAAAGCGGAGATACTGATCTGCATTCTCATCCAGTTTGCCATTGTATTCAGTAGCTACCAGCTCTACCAGTGTACTGATAGAGCGAAGTGGTTCCTGCAGATCATGTGAGGCGATGTAAGTGAATTGCTCCAGTTCCCGGTTTTCTTCCTCCAGTTTACGAAGGTATAACTGGGTTTGGTCTTCCATTAGTTTCTTTTCGGTGAGATCGCGGGTAATTTTGATAAACCCTGTTAGCTCACCTTCATTATTATGCAGGGCAGTGATGGCCACACTACTCCAGAATAGGCTGTTGTCTTTACGGACGCGGTAACCTTCGCTCTGCGCACGACCATCCCGGATAGCAGCATCTAAGAGTAATTCAGGTTGGTTCTCGGCGCTGGCGGCAGGTGTGTAAAAGATGCTGAAGTGCTTTCCTACAATTTCCTGCGCAGTATAACCTTTGATGCGTTCAGCCCCTTTGTTCCAGTTCACAATGTTACCATGAATGTCGAGGGTGATGATTGCATAGTCCTGGATCTCTCCAAGCAGACTGGCGTATGTATCCTGTGAAGATTGTAATAGTTTTTCCGTGGCAACGAGTTTGTGCTCAACTTCCATTAGGCGGTTGCCTAATACCTGTATGCTTTTCGATAATAATTCCATACTCAGATCATCTTCATGCAGATGATCCTGTTCAGTTTTTTCCGTATTGATATATCGCAGCAACAGGTCGTATAGTTCGGCTCTGCTCTGTCTGATCTCTTGCTCCATTGCCCCTGAGTTTTGTTGCGAAATAGTGGCCTGAAAAAGGTAAAACCGGTTACAGATTCAAATATCTGCAACCGGCTATTCTCATAACCACTCTTCTGGGGGGATGTTTAAATCAAAAAGTTCACAAAAATGCAAAATGAAATGTGCCTTTTTGTACGAAGCAGTTGCAGACAGGCAAGACCTTTCAAATAAGTTTCACACGACTATTTCCAGAAAATAATTGGCAATGAATTCGTTAAATTGTCCCTTAATGTATATTCGGCCTGCTATATGCAAAAGCTCGTCATATTCCCTTTATGTGTATACCTGCTTTGACAGATATAGATATTTTTTAATAATGATGGTATATACGGATAAACCGGGAAAACGGATTTAGTTTTCTAAAAAAATATATTTGCAAAAATTTAAGATATGGAAATAGCCGGACCAGATCCCGAGATCTTCAAGCAGTTAGTGACGATGAAGATGCCTTTTGGAAAGTATAAGGATGTGTTGCTGTGCGATTTGCCGGTGTCTTACCTGGAGTGGTTTAACCGGGAAGGATGGCCCAAAGGAAAGCTGGGCATGTTGCTGAGTACAATGTACGAGATCAGACTCAATGGGTTAATGGATCTGTTGAAGCCTTTGAGAGGCGGTACTCTCAAAGGCTGATTGTATAAAATCGCAATAATAGAAGAGCTTAAGCCGTAGGCAGTTGAGCGAAGCTCATAGGGGTAAAATTTAAATAGCTTTAAAAACAACGATTCCGTTGTGACCTCCAAAACCGAAGGTGTTGCTCATGGCAACATTCACTTTTTTATCCACTGCACTCCCCAGCACGAGGTTCAGATTGGCTGGCAGTGCAGGATCCAGTGTTGTGGTATTGATAGTCGGCGGGATTACGCCGTACTTGATGCTTAGGATAGCGGCGATGGCTTCAATTGCTCCTGCTGCACCCAGTAAATGGCCCGTCATGGACTTGGTGGCGCTGATGGCAACAGACGGTCCTAACAGTCTGGTAATTGCCGCTATTTCACTCAGGTCTCCCACCGGCGTACTGGTTGCGTGTGCGTTCAGATAATCTACCTGTGAAGGATTTAAACCACCATCTTCCAACGCACGTTTCATGGCTTCGTAAGCACCCAGTCCTTCCGGATGTGTGGCGGTCATATGATACGCATCTGCAGTCATGGCGGCACCAGCTACTTCTGCATAAATATGTGCACCTCTTGCTACAGCATGTTCGTATTCTTCCAGTATCAGTGCACCAGCCCCTTCACCCATTACGAATCCATCTCTGCCTGTATCAAATGGTCTGCTGGCGGTAGCCGGATCATCGTTGCGCTGCGACATGGCTTTCATGGCACAGAAACCTCCTACGGACGCCTCGGTGATCGGGGCTTCAGAACCACCGGTAATGATCACTTTGGCCTTGCCCCACCGGATGTAATTCAGTGCATCCATGATGGCGGTATTGGAAGTTGAACAGGCGGAAACCGTGGTATAGTTGATACCCATCAGACCAAAGCGGATGGAGATCATACCGGAAGCCATGTTCGCGATAAGCTTAGGTACAAAGAAAGGATTGAACCGCGGCTGATAGTTGCCCAGGGTATATTCCTTTACCTGCTCTTCGAAGGTTTGCATTCCACCCTGACCGGAGCCCCAGATAACCCCTGTATCGAAAGGGTTCATAGTGGCAAAATCAATTCCTGCATCGTCTACGGCCTGTTGGGCGGCGATGAGTGCATATTGCGTAAAAGGATCTGTTTTCCTGAGATCATTTTTATCTAACCATGCCGTGGGATCATAATCTTTGATCTCACAGGCAAACTGCGTTCGGAATTTGCTGGCGTCGAATTTTGTAATCGTCGCAGCTCCGCTCTTGCCTGCCAACAGATTTTCCCAGAAGGCTTTTACTTGATTGCCGATAGGCGTGATGGCGCCTAAGCCGGTGATGACTACTCTTTTCATAAAATATCGTCTAATAATTGTTTACTGATTTTATCAAAGGCATTTTCGCCCATTACGCGGCTCAGGAGGAGGGAGGCGAGCAAATTTGACACAATCATTAATGCCCGGTCCCCGGGGTCACCTTTGAAGCTGAAAATGCCCTTTTTGCGGCCCTTTTCCAGTAGCTGGGTGAGCCATTCGATGACTGCAGCACTGAACTGTTGCAGGTGCTCCTGCATATTGGCCGGTAGGGTATTGTAATCGGGCGAGAGGGATCCCATTATACATACCATATGGCTGTTGCATTTGTTTTCGAAGGAGGCGATCAGTTGACGTAATTGCTGGTCTTCCGGCAATGTTTTCCAGCTGTCGATTCCTCTTTCCAGGCCGCTGATTTCCTGGTCCAGTACGGCCTGTCCCAGGTCGGCCTTGCTGGGAAAATAATAATGAACGGCGGCGTTCTTTATGGCCAACGGATCGGATATATCCTTGTAACTGAAGGCGTTAAAGCCCTTTGTTTTGATCAGGTGGTCGGCCAGCCCGACAATTTTTTCTTTCGTATCCTGCATGGCCGCAAAGGTACTTACTTATTAGTAAGTAAACAAATGTCTTCGTTGAAGGTAGGGTAAATCCGTACCCTGAATATAGAACTAACTGTTCATTAAAAGCTTACCAAAAGGTCACCAATATATCACCTCAATATCCAATCGATATTGAGGTGATATATTGGTGACCTTATAGTGCCCTTTTTATGTACTATTAGTATTATATCTATATTATTGCCGCATACTGGTTGGCACCTTAATTGGGCAACATTTTCAAAAACAAGATCATGGCAGATAAAGAAGTTATCAAATCACTGGAAGAGCTCCTCACTGGCAGTCATGCCCACGTTTCATTCGATGATGCCGTAAAGGGTGTACCTGAAAAGATTCGGGGAGTAGTGCCGGAAAATATGCCTTATAGCATCTGGCAGTTAGTAGAACATATCCGCATTGCACAATGGGATATCCTGGAGTTTTCAAAAAATCCTGGTCATCAGTCACCACCCTGGCCGGAAGGTTACTGGCCCAAAGATCCGGCGCCCAAAGACGATGATGCATGGAAGGAAAGCATTGCCCACATCAAAAAGGATTGCGCAGAATTCATTAAATTGCTGAAACGACCTGATGCAGATCTCTACGAGCCCTTTACACATGGAGATGGTCAGCACCTCTTTCGGGAAGCACTTCTGATTGCAGATCATACAAGTTATCATACCGGTGAAATAGTGGCGGTAAGAAGAATGCTCGGGGCATGGAAATAAATAATCATCATGGACATTGCATCACTCAGGGCAGATACACCTGGCTGCCAGACTAAAGTACACTTCAACAATGCAGGCGCTGCGTTACCTCCGTATCCGGTGTTGCACGCCATGCAGGAATATCTTACTGAAGAAGCTAATTGTGGAGGTTATGAAACGGCTGCTGCCAATGCAACGGCGCTCAACCGTTTTTATATGGCCGCGGGTAAGTTGCTCAACGCGCCTGCTAAAAATATCGCGTTTACCAGCAGTGCTACGAATAGTTTTGCAAGGGCATTGTCCTGTATTCCTTTTAAGAAAGGGGATGTAGTGATCATTGCCAATGAAGATTATTCCAGTAATCAGTTGCAGTTTCTCTCGCTGGAAGAGCGGTTTGAGATAGAGCTGGTACGGGCGAATAGTTTGCCGGAAGGCGGAGTGGATGTAGATCATATGGTGTCGCTGATCCGGTCCCGTCATCCAAAGCTGGTGTCCCTCACACACGTACCTACGAATACAGGGTTGATACAACCTGTGGCAGAAATAGGGAAAGTATGCCGGGAGCAGGAGATCACTTATCTTGTAGATGCGTGTCAGTCTGTGGGGCAAATGCCGTTGGATGTGGAGGAGATCGGGTGTGATTTTCTCTGCGCTACATTGCGGAAGTTCCTACGTGGGCCAAGAGGAGCGGGGCTGTTGTATGTGTCTGACAGAATTTTGCATAAGCCGTGGTACCCTTTATTCCTGGATATGTATGCGGCTACCTGGACTGATGACGATACCTTTGTAACTGCGCCGGATGCGAAGCGTTTTCAGGATTGGGAACAGCCTTATGCATTGATAGCGGGGAGTTATGCGGCTATACATTATGCCAATGAAATAGGCTTGCAGCAGATAGCAGACAGAAATAAATACCTTGGAGGAATCCTGCGGCCAAGACTGGCGTCATTGCCGGGAGTGACGATGTTAGATAAAGGAATGGAACAGGCTAGTATTATTACCCTGTCAGCACCGGTCAATGATCCGCAATGGCTGATGACTTCACTGCGAGAGCGGAATATTAATACTGCTATTAGCGTGATTGCTGGTGCGCTGATTGATTTTAGATCAAAAGGTGTGAACTGGGCATTGCGGATTTCCCCGCATTATTATAATACGGAAGATGAAATAGATACTTTGCTGGATGCACTGGAATCACTATTTGCAAACCCGTAATCAGTTGCATTTGTTACAACCACAGACTACAATAAAAAAACGCTTCTGCTTAAGGCAGAAGCGTTTTTTGGGTCAAATATTTTAGGCTTGCCACAAACTATCTACAAACCATCCCTTCCTGTCCGTAAAGTGTGCAACCGGATCAAAACCCGCCTGCAAGGCCAGCTTTTCCGTTTCATCCAAACTATACTTCTGAGAGATCTCCATATATATGGTCTCGTGCATTTTAAATTCAATCGTCTTATTCAAAATGTGCACCTGCTGATCTTCCAAACTCACCAGATAGCTTTTACAAGCCCCCGTTCCCGGATCATAAGTCGCATAATGGTCAAACTTTGATAAATCAAAATCTCCCTCCATTTCCCTGTTAATCCTCGTCAGCAAATTCAGATTAAACTCCTTTGTAATTCCTTCCGAATCGTTATATGCATTCAAAATAATCTGTGGATGCTTCTTCAGATCAAACCCCGTTATCAGCATATCTCCTGCCTGCAAATAGTTCCTCAGCTGCCTGCAAAACTTCCTCGTTTCTGCCGGTGTGTAATTCCCGATATTCCCCCCCATACACAACACTACTTTAGGTCTTGCAGACAATGTCTGCACCATGCGCAGCATCTCAAAATATTCACCATGCAGTCCCTGTACCTGCAGGGTAGGTATCCGTTCAGGTAGGTTCCGTTCCAGTTGACTGATCACATTTGCACTGATATCTATGGGGTAGTAAGTGAAAGAGTGATCTATCTGCAATAATTCCTGTAAAAGGTGTACGGACTTCGTTGCATCACCTGCACCCAGTTCCACTACATCGAACGTATCTGTGAGCGAAGCGACCAGTGCACTGATCTGTGCAGATTGTTCCTGCATAATCTCCATCTCGCATTTAGTAGGATAGTAGGCAGGGCAAGCCATAATGCGCTGAAAAATCCTATCCCCATTGTCATCATAAAAATACTTCGCATCGAGGTATTTATCTTTCGCATTCAATCCCTGCAGTACATCACAATGGAAAGCCGGTAATTGTTCCTGTTTAGGGGTCAATACAGTGAAAGCATTCATTACAGAGGTGGTAGCCATAATGTAAACTTAATTGTTGATTGAGTATTATTTAGCTAATCTGATGCCAGTATATTGCCATCTCAGTGGCGGATGGAAAAAATTTCTGTAAGTGATCCGGCTATGTCCCGGTGGAGTGGCCACGGAACCGCCTCTCAGTACCATCTGACTCACCATGAACTTACCGTTATATTCTCCGATTGCTCCCGGTGCTTTTACAAAACCGGGGTATGGCAGATACGCACTTTCCGTCCATTCCCATCTATCGCCCCAGGCAAATTGGGACGCCGCCGCTTCCCATTCATTTTCTGTAGGGAGGCGCATGCCTTTCCAGGAGGCGTATGCGGCAGCTTCGTAATAACTGATATGGGCAAGTGGCATATTGGGTGCAATGAGCTGCAATCCTTTTAACGTATAGTTCATCCACTGCCCATCTACCTCATGCCAGTACAATGGAGCCCTGACCTGATTCGTCCTGACCCAGTCCCATCCTTCAGCATGCCAGTGACGGAAATCTGTGTAGCCGCCAGCCTCCATGAATTCCAGGTAATCCTTGTTGGTCACAAGCTCGTTGCTGATACTGTATGGTTCCAGGTAGACCTTGTGCCGGTTCAGTTCGTTGTCGAAACAGAAACCATTGCCGGTATGCCCTATTTCATAGATGCCAGCAGGCATTTTGATAAAGTCAGTAGCAGAGATGCTTCTTTCTTTGAAACTGTAGTCTTCCTGGTAAGCAGGGAAGAGGGGATTATGACCGAGAATATATTTGATATCGGTGATCAGTAATTCCTGGTGTTGTTCTTCGTGATTCAATCCCAGGGTAATGAGGTCCTGTAATTCAGGTGTAATTTCTCCTGACAGGAACTCACTCATTTTTTCATCTACATATTGTCTATACCTGTACACGTCTGTCACACCCGGTCTGCTCAGGTTCCCCCTGTCAGTACGGATTACCCTTGCACCTACGGATTCATAATAACTATTGAACACGAAATTGTATTCAGGATTGAACACCTGATAGTCTTTCAGATTAGGTTGTAGAATGAAGGTCTCAAAGAACCAGGTGGTATGTCCTAAATGCCACTTCGGCGGACTCACATCTACCACAGGTTGTACTACATAGTCCTCCGTTTGTAATGGCGCACATATGCTCACAGATCTTTGGCGCACGGTGTCAAAAGCTTGCTTTAATTCCATTGTAAGTATTTTGTCAGGTCGCTGATAGTCTTTATTTGTAATGCACTGGCCTGTTGCCTCCGCATCATGAGTGCGTATGTGTTATTAAATCCAACAGGTGCCAGCCATTTAATATGATAACGCTGTTGAAAAGCATCCGCCACGTAGGTGTATACTTTATCTGCCTGTCCGCCGAGAGAATCGAGTGTGGAAGGAGGTGCCTGCAATATCACGAGCAAACCAGTACCGGTATACTCCGGATATAAGTCAATCTGTGCATTCGTGAGGGCTTCAAAGCAGATCTTGGTCCCTCCCAGACCGGTCTTCGTTTCTACATGCAGATCGGTATAGCCTTCGACCAGTAACTTGTACATATTGGCGAGGATGTAACCGTCACCAAATATCTTGGCACCAATGCGGATCGTACCTTTTGTACCCGATTTGGGTGATTGCAGCAAGTGGTGGGCATCGAGAAACTCCTTAGCGACAACAGCCGGGGACTGTTTTAAAATATCTACCCGGTAATTCAATGCTGTCATGATACTATCATTAATTGTACCAGACAGTTTATTGAGGGCAGGAGCCAGTTCGGGATATTTATCCAGTACATCCTGCCGTACAATAGGTGCTGCGTAGTAAGGCGGAAAGATGTGTTTATCATCCTGCAACACCTGCAGGTCGTAGGCCCTGACACGGCCATCAGTACTACTGCCGCTGATCACGTCTACTTTTTTGTCGTAAGCGGCTTTGTACATGATCATGTCACTGATCACTACGGTACGGATCTTTAATCCATAGATCTTTTTCAATCCGATGTCTCCATCATTGCGACCCATAAATTCCGGGGTGAAGCCTGCGAGTAATTTGGAGCCATAAAAATCAGGGAGCAGGTAAAAAGAAGACAGCACCAATAGCAGTAAAGGCAATAGTAACACCTTCCTGAATCTGATGCGCGATAAGCCGAAGTCGAATAAGATAGCGAGCAAGGCAGCAGGAATTGCGCCTGCCAGGATCATGTTGGTATTGTTGAGGGCGATGCCGCCAAAGATGAATTCACCAAGTCCACCTGCAGCGATATAAGCGGCCAGGGTGGCGACGCCTACATTGATCACAGTAGCTGTTCTGATTCCAGCCAGTAATACCGGCATGGCTAATGGCAGCTGCACCCTGAGAAGTAATTGCCGGGGGCTCATGCCGATACCGGTAGCTGCTTCGATGACAGCCGGATCTACCTGTGTAATGCCTGTGTACGTATTGCGCACAATAGGCAACAATGCGTACAAAAATAAGGCGACGATGGCAGGTGCGGGGCCGATGCCTAATAAGGGAATCATGAACCCTAAAAGCGCAATGCTGGGAATGGTTTGCAGGATGCCTGCAAAGCCCAATACCGCACCCGCCATTTTAGGTTTGCGGGAGATAGCGATACCCAGGGGCACACCAATGACAACGGCGATTAATAAGGAGATAAAGGTAAGGCCGATATGTTGCAGGGTTTGTTCCAGTATTTTGCCGGATTCCTGCCGGAGAAAATCAATAAAGCTGTTAGCTGGTTCCATGCATATATTTAGATTGCCTGTACTGGTCTACGGCATCCAGCAGGGTATTGCGGGGCATGCCGGCGGCGATGGCGTCCCATACAGTGAAGTTGTCTTCGCCATTTACCTGTGTCAGCCATGGCCGGATGTTGGCGATGGTGAGTGCTTTTAGTTCCAGTACAAAGCGGTGTTCATCAAAAAAGGACCTGACAAAGTCATTCGCCGGTGAAAATAATAGTTCAGCGGGAGTGCCGGTTTGCTGTACTTTGCCTTTGTCCATGAGACAGATGCGGGTGCCGAGTTCGAAGGCTTCCTGCACATCATGGGTGACCATGATGATGGTTTTCTGTTGTATTTCGTCGAGTGCGCGAAACTCTTTTCTTACGCTGGCCCGGGTCACAGGATCCAGTGCGCCGAAAGGTTCATCCATGAGCAGCACTGGAGGATCTGCGGCCAGTGCGCGTGCCAGACCTACACGTTGCTGTTGTCCTCCACTGAGTTGCTGTGGGTAGGCATGCAGGTATTCCGATACAGGGAGATGCAGTTTTTCCATCAGCGAAGCCACCCTGGAAGCGATGCGGGCTTTATCCCAATTCAGCAGGCCGGGTACCACACCGATGTTTTCCCCGACGGTGTAGTGAGGGAAAAGGCCGTGATACTGGAGTACGTACCCGATATTCCTACGCAGTGATTCCAGCCGCTGTGTTTCAACTGAATCACCGTTTACATAGATGTGACCACTATCTGGTAATAACAGTCTGTTGATCATTCTGAGAGTGGTCGTTTTTCCACTTCCGCTGGTGCCCAGGAGTATCAGTGTTTCTCCTGCATTCACCTGGAATGAAACAGCAGCAATAGCGGGCTTACCGTTGAGGAATGACTTGCTCACATTTTCCAGTTTGATCATATGGGGAGTAAATTACTCATATTGTTGATAGGAAAAATTTTATGCAGGAGAATCCGTGAATTGTACAAATGGTTCCGTAATAAGTACAATCAATCTGTAATGGTCATGAAAAGATTGTTCAACGACTCTGTATATAGCGGATGAGCGAAGATCATTTCTCTGAGTTGTTGTGCGGTCATACCAGCCACCATTGCCAGTTGCAGCACGCTCATAATTTCCCCGCTATTATGCCCTAAAATAGCGGCGCCCAGGATCCTGCCGGTCGATTTTTCTACCACTGCTTTCATGAAGCCGTCGGTGTGTCCTGTTTCGATGGCACGGGCTACTCTGGCCATATCCAGACAAGCTACCTGAATCTCTATTCCCTGGTCGCGTGCTTCCTTTTCCGTTAGTCCTATGCGGCCTAGTTGCGGATCAGTAAATACACAATAGGGAATGGGTCTGCCGGTAATGGTTTCATTGCCTTTCTGAACCAGATTTTTAAACAGGATTAAATGATCATTGTACGAGATATGGGTAAATGCGGGACCACCTTTTACATCTCCAAGGGCATAGATGCCAGGTACAGAAGTTTCCAGTTTATCATTCACCGGGATGAAACCTTTTTCGTCGATGGTAATACCCGTTGTTTCCAGATGTAATTCCTTTGTTTGGGGAGTGCGGCCGGATGCCACGAGTATGTGGGAGCCGGTAATGGTTTTGCTTTCCCCATTGGCGTTGATCACAATTCTCACTGCGTCGCCGGTACTTTCAACCTGTTTGATGGCAGCACCTGTATGAACCGTAATACCAGCCCCTTCCATGACCTTTTTCATGGCTGCGGATACGTCCTGGTCTTCTCTTTTAAGCAGGGTAGAACGTTCGATAATTGTCACCTGGCTACCAAGTCTGCGGAACAACTGCCCGAATTCCAAACCAATATAGCTGCCGCCCAGCACAATAAGGTGGGAGGGGAGGATTTGCAGATCCAGCAATGTGGTGTTGGTAAGATAAGGCACCTGTGCAAGCCCGGGGATGTCAGGAATTTTAGGGGAGGTACCTGTATTAATGAAGATCTGATTGGCGGTGATAGTTTCAGTAGTACCTGTTTTCAGTTTTACGTCCACTATTTTCGGTCCGTTAAAGCTGGCAGTGCCATAGAAAATAGTTACCCCGTCGGTTTTCTCCAGGCCTTTGGTCGTGCCACCCCGGAAAGAGGAAACGATCTCATTCTTGCGGGCCACAATCTTTTCAAAGTCGACCTGGAAACCGGGCACAGTAATTCCCCATCGCGTGCTGTTGGCCACTGTATAGGCCACTTCGGCACAGGCAATCATTGCTTTTGTGGGAGTGCATCCATCATTGATGCAGGTACCGCCAATCCATCGTTTTTCTATGATAGCTGTTTTCCAGCCTGCTTTTGCCAGTTTTTTTGCCAGGGGGACTCCTCCCTGACCAGAACCAATGACGATCGCATCAAATTTTTGCATTCCCGGGTTTTTAGTAAGTAGGATCAATAGGTTACCGTAGTACCTCGACACCTTTCCAGAAGGCGATGTAACCTTTTATGTTATGGGCAGCATCTTTTGGATCAGGATAATACCAGGCTGCATCTTTGTTTACCTTTCCATCTACAGTCACGTCATAGTAAGAGGCTTCTCCTTTCCATGGACAGATCGTGTGGGTTTTGCTAGGACTCAGCATTTCTTTTTTAACAGCTTCGGGAGGAAAGTAATGATTATGTTCGACTACCACTGTTTTTTCGCTTTCTGCTATTACTTCCTTCTGCCAGATTGCTTTCATCGTGTTGTCGTTTAAGGTGTTATGAATACGTGGACAAATTTTATACCATTGGGATTATTGCTTCCTTTCTTTGCGCGATGGTATTGCTTCCTTTTTTGCTGCGAAAAGCGAACATTTTTCACAGCATCTTCGTGTCAGCCCTTCATTTTTGAAAAATGGATACAGAAGGTAGGATTTTTTTTTGAAAAATGACTTGTCAGGTTCAAACAATTTCCATTACTTTGTGTCGCAAAGTGAAAACTTTGTCCGTAGATTGGCCATGGCCGATTTTTTTAGCCCTATAAACTTTGAAATACAAAGTACTTTATTTTATGACAAACAAGCAGTATTTTCAGTTCATGTTCCGGGATGCCCGCCTTTGGGTAGGATTGTCCCTGATTTTTGTTTCCCTTGGATGTTATTTCGCTTCGGATATTTTTCAGCCCAATACAGACGACTATTTTTCCCTGTTTATGGCGAACTATATTTTGCTCCAGCTATATTTTATATACCTGTGGGGAGGGGGCAATTTTAAGAAGGGGCGCAAAGGCCGTAATACCTTTGCTGTGTACCTGACACTATGTCTCATCAGTTGTTTCTCATTGAATAAATCCGTTGAAATATTCTCTGTATCTACAGACTGGTGGGCGGTGACACTGGGATTGTGCTGTGTCAATTATATCGCGTATGCTTTTAAAGAGGCATTACCCCCACTGTTAAGGACCCTGATGGCCTTTATACTGGGGATTTCTACCTGTTGTTTTTTATACCTTACTTTTTGTTTGTTGCCCGCCTGTGTTATTGGTGCGATTGGGGGACTTTTTTTCGGGATTGGCTGGCATGTGTTTATCCCACTGTTGTTTTTAATTTACACTTACACTTTGGTGTCCAGGTATGTATGGTTCAGAAAGAAACATCGTTATGCCTACCTGTCCGGGATCGGTTTTGTGATAGTGGTACTGACCGCATATATCGCCATCTGGAATAATGCGGTTTCTACCATCAATAAGGCCTATCTCATGCCCGACAATAAAGATCTGCCTGCATGGGAAAATGTGGCCCGAAAGACCCCTGAAAATCCCATTGTAGAGCGGTTACTGAAGGCGGACCTGGTTTACCAGACGGCCAGGACCGGTGGATTTGGCGACATCGATGGTTTTCTGGGCATGCCCCGCAGAAGAAGTTTTTTTGATGCAGACCAGTTGCACGATCCGCTGATCGCGATTGCTTCTCTCACAGGCAGGTCGTATGTTACGGAAGAAGATGCGGCGATGGTGCTAGGGGCCATGTACGATTCCCGCCAGGAAACACAGGATAGACTGTGGAGCGGAGACCGCCTGTCTACCATACAGGTGCGCACCAATGCAGATCTCTGGCCATCCCTGCACCTGGCTTATACCGAAAAGACCATCAATGTATACAGCAACGCACCTGATGATAACAGTTGGAATAATGAGGAGGCTATTTATACTTTTCACCTGCCGGAAGGGAGCGTAGTCACTTCCCTGTCCCTATGGATCAACGGGAAGGAAGAAAAGGGAATACTGACTACCAAAGAAAAAGCGACGGGAGCGTATCAGACGGTTGTTGGGAGAGAAGCCCGTGATCCAAGTGTGGTACACTGGCAGGAAGGGAATACCGTAACGGTGCGTGTGTTCCCCGTTGAAGGGCACAGCAGCAGACAGTTTAAAATTGGAATCACTTCGCCATTGTTACAACAGGGTAAGAAACTGGTGTACCAGAATATCTGGTTCGAAGGACCGTCTGCTACTACTGCTCGGGAAGATGTGCATCTTAATTTCCAGGAAGTACCGGTGGGTGTGGAATTACCTGGTTTTTTCAGCCGGAAGAAAAATACATTTTCAAGCGTAGGACCTTATGAGGCAGACTGGCAATTATCCTGCATCGATCCGGGTATTCGCAGCAATCTTTTTTCTTTCAACGGCAGGTCATTCTTCGTGGGGCCTTATCAGAAAGAATTGGGGGCAGCTACTATCAAAACCATTTACCTCGACGTGAACCAGTCCTGGACCATAGATGAATTCAGGGCGATCCGGAACCTGCATTTTCCAATGAAGATTTTTGCAGACAATGAATGGGAGCCTGCTACAGAGGAATTATTTAAGCGCATGCAAACGGATCGGTACAGTTTATTTCCCGTGTATAAGGTGGCAGATCGTGCAACTGCCCTGGTGATCACGAAAGGCAATGTAATGTCTCCAAACCTGCAGGATCTGGCAGCGAGCCGGTTTTACGAAGAGGTAAAGAAATCAATGGATACAAGTGGCAAGCTGTTACTGCTGAACCTGGGTGGGGAGTTGTCTCCTTACCTGCGCACATTGAAAGAGTACCGTTTATTCCGGTATGCAGAAGCAGATGTACATGAATTATCCCAATGGATGACTTTAAAACAGTTTCCACAGGATCAGAACAACGATCACCGTGTTGTGATAGAACCTGCAGGTATCACTATTAATATGGTGGAGAATGCAGGCGTGTGCAACGCCCCTGATCACCTGATGCGCTTATTTGCTTACAACCATATCATGCAGAAAATGGGATGGGCGAAAATAACGGATGATGATGTGATGGCCACTGCAAAAGAAGCGTATATCGTAACCCCGGCCTCTAGCCTGATTGTGCTTGAAACACAGCAGGATTATGACCGGTTCAATATACAGGATGATCTGAACAGTCTGAAGAATGCTTCCGCGAAAGGGAAAGGTGCTGTGCCGGAGCCCCATGAGTGGGCTTTGATAATAATTGGGTTAGTGTGCATCGTTTGGTTTAAAAAGAAACGTGTTGTAGCGATATGAGGATCCTTATACCTATCTACCTTGTCCTGTTCTTTGTAGGGCTACAGCACTTCTTTGATTGGCAGTCTGCCGGTTTCCTTTTGGGACTGGCAGCCCTGCCTTTCACCACGACTTTTAATGCTACCCAAAAGGGAAGTCTCCGGTATTTCTATCTCTCTCTTGGGTTATTTGTGCTGTTGCTGCTGGTACCGGTATATACTTTTTATTACCTGGCACTGATCACCGCGATGGCTTTTTGCCTTGAGATGTATGTAGGTAGGATGAATATGCTGCCGATGCTGGTGCTGATTTGTATGTCACCCATCTTTTCCTTGTGGGCGAACCTGTTTACATTTCCAATACGCCTGCAGCTAACTGCTATAGCCGGTACGCTGGTAATGGGGGCGAAGGTAGAAGGGAATATCATTACCTGCGATGGACAGGATTTTTCTGTAGACCCGGCTTGTATGGGATTGCAAATGACGGTGACAGCCATGTTGTGCGCATTGATCATGATAGGAGGATTACAGAAAAAGTATAGATTATATTTATCGACCGGCATGATCCTCGGTTTGCTGGGTGTGACATTCGGGATGAATATGGTAGCTAATTTAATAAGGATCGTTTGTCTCGTGCAGTTTAATATCATGCCGGATACCGGTCTCCACGAGGCGATGGGAATCTTGTCTTTAATTGTATATGTACTGTTGCCGGTGGGCTTTTTAAGCAGATATATCGTAAGGCGGATGGGAAAGGTGGTGGAAAAGGAGAAGAAAATTTACCGTATTGTGCCTACCGGTCCTTTATTATTGCGCAATGGTATCCTACTGGCCTGTATGACTTATGGATGTTATGTAATCCTGCAACCGCGACCTGTGGTGGCGCATGCATTGCCAGTTAAAACTACCGGGTTTACGGTGAAAAATTTACCGGAGAATGTGACGCAATTAGACAACGAAGATGCGTTGGTCTATGTAAAATACATTCCTTCCTATTACCATGCCGAGCATCATCCTATGGTGTGCTGGAAGGGGAGTGGGTATGCTTTTGAGCGCGTACACGAGCAGGTATGGAATGGGCAGACGGTATATACCGCTACACTGGTAAATGGCGCTACACAACTACATACAGCCTGGTGGTATGCCAATGGTGAGCATAATTATACCAGTCAGTTTGCCTGGCGATGGGATGCCATGAGAAGTGGTAAACAATATTCACTTATCAATGTGACGGCGAAAGATGAAGCCTCCTTAAGAAAGGTAATTATGACACTTAATTTTTAATAATTGTTTTTTAAAAAAATACTTACCTTACTATGAATATTACCGCCACGTATGAATTTGCATTTGCTGACTGATGATCTCTTGCTCCGGCTATTGCAGGCTTCCGACGAACATGCATTCCGGGAACTATACCAGCGTTATTGGAAAAAACTATTCACCACTGCCTGTTACAAATTGAAAAGTAAAGAAGCTGCGGAGGAGATAGTGCAAAATATCTTTGTAAGTTTGTGGGAGAAGAGAGCCACATTACAAGTCGAAAATCTGGAGAATTATTTATATATAGCCGTAAAATATAAGGTCATTAATTATGTAGAGGCCCTGATGGTTAGGCAGGCAGGCCAAAAGCAGCTGGCAGGCAATACTACGGACGAATCTACAGAGGCCACTATTATGATCAACGATCTGCACGCGGCGATCCAACAGGCTTTGACACAGTTGCCGGCAAAGACAAGAGAGGTGTTTACGATGAGTCGTTTTGAAAAATATACGGTGCGGGAGATAGCGGGGCATATGAATTTGACGGAAAAGGCGGTAGAATACCATATTACACAAAGTCTTAAATTATTGAGAGTGAGTTTGAAGGATTATATGGTGATTGGGGTCCCTTTAATAATAACGTTACTAAAATAATTTTCCCACTGCCGAAGGCGGAACAGCGGGTACAAAAAAGGCTTCTACCGAAAGTGGAAGCCTTTTTTTATTTTTTTATTTTTCTTTTAGGGGTTTTCATTTCTCGCCGGACTTTAATAATATAACTGCTATTCATGAACCGAACCGAATTCCGTCTTTTTCTCAAACGCTATGCGGAGAACAAATGTACTCCGGAGGAAATGACTTTAATAGACCACTGGTATGAACTGATAGGCGATGACGAACTACTCACGTCGATGCAGGACAATGAATGGCAGGAAACAGAAGACCGCCTCTGGCAAAAGATTAATGCGGGTACGCAGGCCAGGATTACCAGGATAATTAAGTGGCGCTGGGTGGCTGCCGGCATCGCTGCTGCTATCTCAGGTATCATCGTAGCCGGTATCTTATTTACCAGAGAAGAATCAGATCCTTATTACGCCGCTGCCGGCAATACCAAAGAATATAACGAGATCAGGAATGACAGCAAAGGCAATCAACAGGTACGACTGGAAGATGGGACCACTGTCAACCTTTATCCCGGTGCGGCTATGAAATATCCGCACCACTTTCACTCAACTAAAAGAGAAGTATACTTAAGAGGGAAAGCCTTTTTCGACGTAGGAAAGGATGCCAACCGCCCATTTTATGTGTACAGCAACCACCTCGTTACGCACGTACTGGGTACCAGTTTTACGATACAGCCGGCCGCCGCCACAGGGCTGGTGGAAGTATCCGTGCGTAGCGGTAAGGTGGAAGTCTACGAGCAAATGGCTGCCAGCCAGAAACACACGATCGGTGGTGTAATTCTCACTCCTAACCAGCGTGTGCTGTACCGGCAGAAGGAAAATTCCTTCCAGACCACACTGGTCGAGAAACCAGAACCGGTAGTCCCCGTTACGGACATGCCAACCATGCAGTTCAGCGACGATGCCTTGCGCACCGTTGTCAATGCACTCGGCAATTATTATGGTGTAGAAATCGTCGTGGAAAACGACAGCCTGTACAATTGTCCCTTTACCGGCGCACTCACTCAGCATGACCTCTATACCCGGTTGGATGTAGTATGTCAGACTATCGGGGCCACTTATGAAATAATAGGAACAAGAATACTGATACGAGGAAAAGGATGTAACTAAGCACAAGCACAGCGCACAATGAAATAGCCTACTATAATTATCACTGATACAATTTAACACGTTATGATCACCAAACTACATTCCGGGTGAAGGGGAAGCCGTATGCATTGATTGATCGCCTGAACGCGCACACAGGGCCTTCTGCATACCAGCCCAAATAGCTATATGGATCCGGTTGCGGCCAACTGCAAAACCAGGATCCCGGTGTGACTATTAAGTATCTGCACTGTCTGGATCCAGGTGCCTTTACGATAGCCCGACACACCACATACCGCTGCATAAAAAAAGCCAGCAATGCTGCTACATTACCGGCTTTACTCCTTATGCAGGAAGGATTTTACCGCCAAACCATTTTTTAACGATCAAATCCACGTAAAAATATGAAAAATAAGCAACTTGTTGCTTTAATGTTGCTCGCAATGAAAGTAACTGCTGTGCAAATCGCGCTCTCTGTAATGCTGATGTATTCGGTGTACGCTACGCCTTCGAAGGCGCAGACCATGCTGGACAAGAAGGTTACGCTCAATGCCGATAAAAAGGAACTGAAAAAGATTATTGCCGACATCCAGGGTCAGACCGGTGTCCGCTTCATTTTCAGCGCCAGTGCTATCGGCACGGAACGTATTATTAGTTTCAATGTCAAAGACCAGAAACTAAGCGTATTCCTTCAGCAAATATTCCTACCCCTCCATATCGGGTACAAGGTGGTGGAAGACCAGCTGCTTCTTTACAATACCGACAATACCCCGGCTGACAAGGAGGGGTACATATCCGGTACGGTAAAGAGTAACAAGGGGGAGTTCTTACCCGGCGTCACCATTCAGCTTAAAAACATCAATGCTTCTGCATTGACAGATGGCGCCGGTCATTTTGAACTGAGAAAGGTACCTGCGGGTACCTATACCATGACTATCTCTTCCGTAGGATACATTGGTAAGGAACAATCTGTAACGGTGACTGATGGCCCTGTCAACATCGCTGTCGAACTCACCGAAGACGTTCTTCAACTCTCAGGTGTGGTAGTGACCGGCGGCAATCCTAAAAAGAAGATCGAATCCAGCGTAGCTATCACCACAGTGAGCAATAAAGATATTGAAACAAGGGCGCCACTCAATGCAACTGACCTGCTGAAAGCGATTCCGGGTCTGACGGTAGAAAGTACTGGTGGCGATGGTCCCGGCAATGTATGGGTACGTGGTTTTCCGCAACAGGGTGGTTATATCTTTCTCGGTATTATGGAAGATGGATTGCCGGTGGTGCCTACAGGTTTTAATTCTATTCCTTCTGCAGACCAGTACTATAAAACAGACCTGACCATCAAAGGTGTGGAAGCGATCAGAGGTGGTAATGCTGCCATCCTGCTGAGCAATACACCGGGGGCTGTGGTGAACAATTTGAGTTATACCGGAGGCGATCGTTCATACGGAAAGGTAAAAGTAACTTCTGGTATGTCACAATCCCTCTACAGGGTGGATTTTAATACCGGTGGCAGCATCAGCAATCATGTGAAATACAATATTGGTGGTTTTTATCGCACTGACAAAGGTATCGTGCCACCTTCCTATACTGCCAACCAGGGTGGTCAGATCAAAGGTAATATGACCTTCGATCTCAAAAATAAGAAAGGTTTTATCCGTGTATATGGGAAATACCTGAACGATAAAGTACAATGGATGCTGCCATCTTACTACTCTTATGATGGTAGTGGCAAACCTAAACCTATCAATGGTTACGATCTCTTTTCACAATCTATGGCAACGCCTGATACCAAATGGAGTTATACTGACGCAGCTGGTACACTACACAACTATGACATGGCGGATGGTATTCATACCAAACTCGGTTACGGTGGCTTTCAATTTAACTACACTACAGACAATGGCTGGACCATCAACAACAACTTCCGTTATCAGTCTGCTTCTACAGCTTATACTGTAGGTATTCCTGTCGGTGCTTCCAAATGGAATGGTACGACCGCTTACTATTATACTGATGGTAAGGAAGCTGCCCTGAAAGCAGGAGACTACATCGTGAGTACCTATGCTATCGGTCAGCAGAATAAAGACAAGCAGATTATAGATTATCTCGATTTTAAAAAGAAGATCAATAAGCATCAGCTTACCTTAGGTACTGGTTTGTACCAGTTCAATGTAAATAACGGACCTAACTACAACTTCTTTTTCTTCCAGGAAATGAAGGAGCATGGCCGCAGACTGCTGGGCGCACCTACCGGTGATGGTATGACTGCATTGTCAGTAGCCTCCCTGATCGGCAATACAAGAACATTATCCGGTTATGCAACAGACGAAATTACCCTGAATGATAAATGGAGACTGGATGTAGGTTTTCGTCTGGACAACGATCATGTGGAAGGTAAGCGTCCTTACTATGGTAAAGATGCCTCCGGTAATCCTGATCCTACTGTAGCGGCAACCACCACTATCGCAGGTTACACGGCGTATACCCAAAGCAAAACCAACTGGGCTGCATCTGTGGGTATGAATTATAAGATCAGCAACGCGCTGGCGATGTTTGCACGTGCCACTAAAGCATATAATTCGCCAAATATCTCTGACTACAATGCTACGCAGTTTGATCCGACTTCAATTAAGAAACGTCCTGTTTACTTAGGTGAGTTCGGTGTGAAATATGCAGAAGGTCCGCTGTCTCTCTTTGCATCTGCCAGCTATTCAGCCATCAAAAATGTATCATTGACCATTGCAGTGCCTACTGCATCTGCTGGGTTACAAAACCTGCTGGCCTTTGGCTCTACCCGTACGTATAGTGCAGAATATGAGATCTCTTACAGACCTGTTAAAAACCTCGGCATCCGCCTGACCGGTACTTTACAGGATTCAAGATATACTGATTACAAAGCATCTACAAACACTAACTCCGCTGTACTGGCAGAAATGGGCGATACCACTTACAGCTTCACCGGTAAGAAGACAGAGCGAGTGCCTGCCTTGAATACGGAACTGTCTGTCACTTATGATCTGCAGCGCTTCAATGTAAACGTGTCTGCAAACTATATTGGCAGCCGGTTTACCGCACCATCAGACAGCTACAAACTGCCAGCGTATGTGGTAATGAGAGCCGGTGCAGGTTACGACATTTCAAAGAAGATCAATGTACATGTATGGGCAGATAACCTGCTGAATTCAAGAACCCTGACAGAAGGGGATGTGCGGGGAGATCAGTTCAGAAACTTCAGCACTGTGACGAAAGGTACCGCTATGGCAGGAAGAACGATCTTGCCACGTAGCTTCTGGGCTTCTCTTTCCTATGAATTTTAATATACCTCAAAATACACAACATGAAAAAAATCGGAAGTATTGTAGCTTGTATGGCCTGGGCACATATGGTCTTTGCCCAGGTAGATTATACGGCGCAGGCGAAAGCCCTGGTTGCTAAAATGACATTGGAAGAAAAGGCGGCATTGTGCTCGGGGCGTGATTTCTGGAGTACGAAGCCCAATGATAAAGCAGGGATTCCTTCAGTATTTATGACAGATGGTCCCCATGGTTTACGGAAGGCAGTGGGCACGGATTTTACGAATTCAGTACCGGCTACCTGTTTTCCTACGGCGGCAGGATTGGCTTCGAGCTGGAATCCGGAACTGTTGAATAAGATGGGGGTAGCGCTAGGCGAGGAGTGCCAGGCAAATAATGTGCAGTTCTTATTGGGACCGGGTGTAAATATGAAACGTTCCCCACTGGGAGGACGCAACTTTGAATACTTCTCAGAAGATCCTGTGCTGGCAGGAAAGATGGCGGCTGCCTTGATCAGGGGAATACAGAGTCAGGGGGTCGGTACTTCCCTGAAACACTTTGCCGCAAATAACCAGGAGTATGAAAGGCTCACGAATAATTCAGCGGTAGATGAGCGCACATTGCACGAAATTTATTTACCTGCCTTTGAGATAGCCGTGAAGGAAGCTCAACCCTGGACGGTGATGTGTTCTTACAATAAACTGAATGGTACGTATGCTTCGCAAAATGCATTGTTGTTGGATACAATTCTGAGACAGCAATGGGGATTCAAAGGATTTGTGGTGAGTGACTGGGGAGCGGTGAATGACCGGGTGCAGGGTGTGAAAGCGGGATTAAATCTGGAGATGCCGGGAAATGGTGGCATGAATGATAATGCGATCATTGCTGCCGTGCAGAACGGTTCATTGTCCACTGCAAGATTAGACGAATTGGTGACCCAGACACTCGCCCTGTTTTTACAAACGAGTGCGCTGCATAAGGATGGAGCTACTTATGATAAGGCGGCGCATCATGCATTGGCAAGGGAAGTGAGCAGTGAATGCATCGTGTTGCTGAAGAATCAAAATGTGCTGCCACTGGCGAAAGGAAAGAAGATTGCATTGATTGGAGGGTTTGCTAAAACCCCAAGGTACCAGGGAGCAGGTAGCTCACAGGTGAATCCGACGCAGATAGACAATGTATATGAAGCAATGGGGAATGTCGCTTATGCAGCGGGTTATACGGCAGATGCTAACACCAATGAGCAACTCATAATGGAAGCGCAGCAGACGGCAAAGAACAGTGATGTAGCGGTAGTGTTTGTAGGCTTACCAGATTCATATGAGAGCGAAGGTTTTGACAGAACGGGTATTGACATGCCGGCGGCATTCAATCAGCTGGTAGAAAGTGTGGCTAAGGTGCAACCGAATACTGTTGTGGTATTAATGAATGGTGGTGCGGTCAGTATGCCATGGGCAGACAAAGTGAAAGGAATTGTAGAAGCATGGCTGGGTGGTCAGGCAGGGAGCGGGGCGATTGCGGATGTATTGACAGGGAAGGTGAATCCTTCTGGTAAATTGTCAGAATCTTTTGCCGCAAGGTTAGAAGATACACCGGCATATTTCAATTTTCCCGGGAAAAATGGAAACACCTTATACGGAGAAGGGATTTTTATCGGATATAGATATTATGATAAGAAGAAAGTGAAGCCGTTGTTTCCTTTTGGATATGGATTGAGTTATACCACATTTGCGTACACAGGGATCTCGGCAGACAAAACTGCTGTAAATGACAATGACGCCGTAACGGTGCATGTGAAGGTGAAGAATACAGGGAAGGTAGCAGGAAAAGAAGTGGTGCAGTTGTATGTGCAGGATGCTGGTAGTGCGGTGATTCGTCCGGAGAAGGAACTGAAACATTTCGCGAAAGTGTCATTACAACCAGGAGAGGAGAAGACGGTTGATTTTGTACTGGGGTATCGCGACTATGCTTATTACAATGAGCGGGTGCATGACTGGCAAACCAATACAGGTAAGTACAACATACTTGTGGGCAGTTCTTCGGCAGATCTGCCCCTGCATCAGACATTGGATGTAACAGCTACACATGTGTTATATCCGTCGCTCACAAGAAATTCTTTATTGAAAGAGTTTGCAAATCACCCTAAGGGAAAGGCGGTGTATGCAAAGTTAATGGAGGGAATGGGAACCATGTTTGGAGGAGGTGAGAGTAAGCAGCCACTCACGCCAGCACAGGAGGAAGCGAAGAAGAAAATGCAGGCGATGATGGTGGCAATCCTGAATGAAATGCCGGTAAGCAAGTTAGTAACGATGGGAGGAGGAAAGTTTACAGAAGAGATGTTGGATGCGATGTTGAAACAGGTACAGTAGCAAGGAAGTTTACTTATGGCTGAGGGCGGTGATCTGAGTTTTCAGATCACCGTTTTTTATCCAATAGCATGAACCTGGTTCCACATTTTGCAATTTTCTAACCTGCTGCCGGACCTCCAAAAAGATGAAGTTTTTGCCAGAAGTGAATTCCCGGTTTTCGCTCATTATTATTATGAACAATTTTAATAAAACTGTGTTATATAACATCGACCTTATTCTTATTGTTTCTAATTTATGCAAGCAACCAGTACTACTCAGAGCGAAGCCGAAAGATCGATAACACTGGCTGGCTATCACATACTTGATTCAACTCCTGAAGAGGAATTCGACCGGCTCACTACATTAGCAGCCCTTACCTGCAATACAACCGCAGCCTGCATCACCTTTCCAGACCAGGATCGCCAATGGTTTAAATCTTCCATCGGACTTAACTTCCGCGAAGTGCCCCGGGAGTGGTCTTTCACTGAAGAGATCCTCCGTAACAACGAGGCCATAGAAAAATCTGACACCGGCGAAGGCAACTTTTTTCGCTTTTTTTCCGGCTACCCCATCCGCGATCCCAAAGGTTTCGTCCTTGGGGCCCTCTGCGTCATGGACGAACAACCCCGTCAGTTGCAGGAAACACAACGACATGTTCTCCAGCTCATTGCAAACGAGGTCATGACCCTCCTCCAGAACCGGCGGCAGAAGGAAGAAGTCTTTTACCTGGAAAAACTCTTCCTCCTTTCGGACAATCTTGTCGGTCTTACCACCGCAGATGGCCAATTTAAAAAAGCGAATCTTACCTATACTCATATCTTAGGTTACTCCCCGGAAGAAATGCTGCAAATGAACATGTTGGAGATGATCCATCCTGATGACCTGGCAGCCTCTCTGGCAGAGACCGACAACATGATCGCCGGCAAATCCACTATTGCTTTCGAGAACCGTCTCCGCACCAAATCCGGCGAATGGCGTACCATCTCCTGGATGGCTACCGCCGAACCCGATACCAAAGATATTTTCAGCATCGGCCGAGACATCACTGAAGAACGGAGAAAAGAAAAACTGCTCAGCGAAAGTGAGCGTAACTTCCGAACCTTCTTTGAGAACTCTCCTGGCCTCATGTGCACACACGATCTGAACGGCTATTTCCTCACAGCTAATCAGGCCGGTGCTGCAGGAATAGGTTACACACTCGAAGAACTGGTCGGCGTGAGTCTGTTTGACATTGCGCCAAAAGAAAATCACAATGAAGTGCAGACTTATCTTCAACAGATTCAGGCTGTAGGTAAATTGAGCGGGTTGATGAAGGTGCTGAGCAAAGATGGTTCCCCTATAATTCTTTATTATAATAATGTGCTGGTAGATGATTATGTCATCTCCAACTCTACCGATATTACGGCTCACTTCAAGTTGGAAAGAGATCTGAAGCGATCCACCGAAATGCTGGAGCGGACCAACAGAGTTGCGCGGATCGGAGCCTGGGAAGTGGACATGCGTACGAATTCCGTATTCTGGTCAGACGTTACCCGCGAAATACTGGAGGTAACGGAGAATGAACCACCTAGTTTTTCAAACGGCATGCGTTTTTACAAAGAAGGAGAGAACCGGCAGCGTCTGCAGGCGGCATTGGCAGAAACCATTGCCAATGGCAATCCATTCAACCTCGAGTTAGAGATCATAACAGAAAAAGGGAATGAACGTTGGGTACGTAGCCGTGGCAGTGCACAGTTTGAAAACGGGAAGTGCAAACGTCTGTACGGTACGCTACAGGATATTACAGAAAAGAAGCTGGCTGAAATAGAACTCAAGACACAAAAACTCCGGCTTTCTACATTCGTGGAGCACGCACCTGCGGCGGTAGCCATGTTCGACAGGGATTTGCGGTATATCGCCGTGAGCCGCCGCTGGCTGGAAGAGTTTCAGATTCAGGGGAGAAATGTACTGGGTACATCTCATTACGATGTCTTTCCGAATGTATCGGCGGAGTGGAAGAAGATCCATGCCAGAGCACTGGCAGGCGAAGTACTCAAAGAAGATCAGGATGTATGGCGCCCGGAAGGCTGGGACCATGACCAATACCTGCGCTGGGAAGTGAGGCCCTGGTTCCAGTACGATGGCAGGATCGGTGGAATTATGATGTTCACCCAGGATATTACAGAAGCGTATCTGCAACAGGAAGAATATAAAAAGGCAAAGGTGCAGGCAGAACAGGCCAATATAGCCAAGTCGGAATTCCTGGCAAATATGAGTCATGAAATCAGGACCCCGTTAAATGGTGTTATTGGCTTCACAGATCTTGTTTTAAAGACTCACCTGACAGAATCTCAGAACCAGTATTTATCGATCGTTAATCAGTCTGCAAACGCTCTTTTGAGCATTATCAACGATATCCTCGACTTCTCGAAGATCGAAGCGGGCAAACTGGAGCTGGATATTGACAAGTGTGATCTGTATGAATTCTGTAGCCAGGCAAGTGATATTATCAGTTATCAGGCACAGAATAAGGGGTTGGAGCTGTTGCTGAATGTTTCTTCCAACTTACCCCGCTTTGTCTACATCGATGAGGTACGTTTGAAACAGATTCTGGTGAACCTGATGGGGAATGCCGTGAAATTTACGCCTGCAGGTGAGATTGAATTGAAGGTAACACAACTGGATCAGGAGGATCGCCTGCGTTTCGAAGTGCGTGATACCGGTATTGGTGTGCGTCCAGAGAAGGCGCATAAGATTTTTGAAGCTTTTTTACAGGAGGATGTATCTACGACCAAGAAATACGGTGGTACGGGCTTAGGGCTGACTATTTCCAATAAGTTACTGGCCCTGATGGGGAGTTATCTACAACTGGAAAGTGAACCGGGCAAAGGAAGCCGTTTCTTCTTCGACATAACGGTGAAAACAGAGGATGGCGAAAGGGTGAACTGGGCGGATATTGATATGGTAAGACATGTATTGATCGTGGATGACAATGACAATAACCGGGTGATATTGCGGGAAATGCTGTTCCTGAAAGGAATCAGTTTTGTGGAAGCGAGAAATGGATTTGAAGCGCTGGAAGTGTTGTCTAAGAAAAACAACTTCGATGTGATCCTGATGGACTATCACATGCCTTTTATGGATGGGATAGAGACCATCGAAAAGATCAGGAAAAATATAGATGCCGATCCAAGGCAGAAGATCATCTTGTTGCATAGTTCCTCTGATGATGAAAGGATCATCAAAGCATGTGAACGGCTGCATGTGCAACAACGTCTTGTAAAACCCATAAAAATGCAGGAGATGTACAATGCCCTGTCTCGTTTATTTAAGAAAGAGGAAGTGAAACAGGTAGCAACAGAAAGTGCCACCAGCAGTACCATGGGAGATGGTTTCAATGTGCTGGTGGTAGAAGATAACCCGATCAATATGCTATTGGCTACAACGATCATTCATCGCATTGCACCGGGGGCAGTGATTCATGAAGCAAGTAATGGTAAGAAGGCACTGGCCATCGTGAGTCATATTATGCCTGATATTATTCTGATGGATATTCAGATGCCGGAGATGAATGGGTATGAAGCGTCCCAGCAGATCCGGGAGACATATCCCGGTTTCAGGGTACCGATCATTGCTTTGACAGCGGGGAATGTAATGGGGGAGAGAGAAAAATGTACAGCTGCAGGGATGGACGATTTTATGGCAAAACCCTTTGTAGAAAATACAATGGTAGCGATGTTTAATAAATGGTTGCGACTGGAAAAACCACAGGAACCTGAAGCATTGGATGACAGGGCAGAGGTATTTGATGTCGCCTACTTAAAGACGTATTTGGGGGATGATGATCCCGGGTTTATAAAGGAGATACTGGTCCTGACTGTAAAAGAATTTAATAAGCTGATGGCGGATTTTGACAGCGTATTGCATGGTGACAATGTGATGACGTTGAATGGGTGGGGGCATAAGTTGAGAGGAGTGGCTGTAACCGTGGGATTGATGGACCTGGCGCAATTGGCAGAGACGATAGAAGGGCTGAAAAATACACAGCCGGAGGCCTTACAGGCTTTAGTACTTGAGGCCAAAGAAAAGATCAGTAAGGCGATCCGGCTGTTGGAAAATTATGTAGATACAACGCTTAATCAACGCTCGTAACGAAATGATTGAATAGCTTCACATATTCATCAATCACGATCTGATCGCTGCCATTGAAGAAATAACCGGTAAAACCATTCTCCAATGTTTGTGCGTGCACATTCCCGAGCTTGAGGGGTCTGGCAGCAACGACGCCAATTAAAGTATTCTTATAAAACACTAAAACAATCCTATACATCGGGGACGGATCCTCCACTGTATTATTATAGTTATAGTACTCAATGAACGGTGCACTTCCATCCGTATTTTCCAGCTGGAATTGTTTAATGAACGGCTGTATATCGGGCAGTAATCTACCACTATGTGTACGCAGAAAATCTGCAAGGGCGGTTTCGATCACAGAGCCCGGTTTGATATCTTTCTCCTTAATATACCCGAAGAAAATTCCTGTCAGTTCTCCCTTGTTATTTTCGCTTGTAATTCCCAGGTCCAGGTCGTCAAGTGCTTTACCGATTTCTTTGCCTTCGAAGAAGAGGGGCTGACCCTTTTTGATGACCCGGCTCTTTTCCTGAGCGGCATTGACAGTGATTTCAATACTGGTTTCCGACCAGCCGTTTTCTGGCATGGTAGCATCCAGCAGCACGTTGTCATAGAGCAAAACGAGGGGTTTTCCGTCGATGGTATCTAAAAGGGTGACAGTGCCGTTGGTCCTTTCCCCGATGATTTTATCGGGAATAGGATTGGAGGTGGAACTGGCAGACTGTTGTTCTTTGACGGTAAGGGAACTGTCTGCATCAGGTAAGGGCTTTTTCGCATTTTCTGCACAGGAGCACAGAAGGCCGGTGAGCAGAAAAGGTAAATACTTTCGCATGATGATGTTTTGTAAGACCGGCGCAAAGGTAATCATTTTACAGTTTTTCTTATTGGAACATGGGAACAGCGCTCACCATTTCTTTCTCATATTCACGATGTACTTCACCATTTGAATTTACCATGGTTGCACCTGTGCCCCGGTATGCAGGCCGCTGAGCAATAGGATGACGATAATAATCTGTTTCAATGAGTATAGGTTGTTTGTCCCTGTAATTAAGATAGTATAACTTTGCCAAATGCATTTGTTTATAAAAAATATGGTTTGCAACCGCTGTATTATGGTAGTGAGCCAGGAACTCGAAAAATTACAGCTTCCCTTTAACAGCATTTCACTCGGCGAGGTGAACATGGTGGGAGCACCATCCGCTGATCAACTGAAAAAACTGGATGAAAACCTGAAACAACTGGGCTTTGAGCTGCTGGATGATAAAAAGAATGCGCTGGTAGAGAAGATCAAAACGACCATTATCAATCTCATTCACGGCAAGGATAATGATACTTTAAATACCAAACTCTCTGTATTTCTGCAGGATAGTATCGGAGTTGATTATCATCAGCTTTCTACCGCTTTCAGTACCGCTGAAGGGCTGACTATTGAGAAATATGTGATTCTCCAACGCATCGAAAGGGTGAAAGAACTGCTCCAGTATGATGAAATGAACCTGAGTGAAATAGCAGATAACCTTGGTTATAGCAGCGTACAGCACCTTTCCCAGCAGTTTAAGAAGATTACCGGACTGACACCCAGTGCCTACCGCCAACTGAAAGAGAATAGCCGCAAGCCGCTGGATCAGGTGTAATAATTATATACAATTTATACCGCCTGATATAACAACCCTTCCCCCGGCCCTTGGTAGCTTTGTACCATGGGACACATAATAAAAGAAACCTTTCCCGTTCTGGAAATGAGTTGTGCTGCCTGTGCAGCAAGCGTTTCCTCCATGCTGGACTCCGTTCCGGGGGTACAGCAGGCTACTGTCAACTTCGCCAACCAGTCAGCCCTCGTAACCTATGACGAGGATCAGGCAAGCCCTGAAGCCATGCGGAATGCAATTCGTAGTATAGGATACGACCTCGTCATCGAAACCCGCAACCGGGAAGAAATACAACAGCAGGCACAGCAAAGTCACTATCAGGCTTTAAAGATCCGCACCATTATAGCGATTGTATTGTCATTGCCAGTTGTGGTGATTGGTATGTTCTTTATGAATATACCTTATGCCAACTGGATCATGTGTATATTGTCCACACCAGTAGTTTTCTGGCTGGGAAAAAGCTTTTTTGTGAATGCCTGGAAACAGGCCAGGCACAGGAAGGCAAATATGGACACACTGGTCGCTCTCAGTACCGGTATCGCCTGGATTTTCAGTGTATTTAATACAATCAATCCACACTTCTGGATGGCCAGAGGCTTGCATGCGCATGTGTATTTTGAAGCAGCGGCTGTTGTAGTGGCGTTCGTCTCATTAGGAAAATTGCTGGAAGAGAAAGCAAAATCGAATACCTCTTCAGCACTGAAAAAATTAATGGGCTTACAGCCGAAGACAGTGACGTTGTTGAAAGGCAATGAGCAAATTGAAGTACCGCTGGAAGCTGTGCAGGTGAATGATATAGTACTGGTAAAACCGGGTAATCGTATTCCGGTAGACGGTGTAGTGGTAGCAGGAACGTCTTATGTAGATGAGAGTATGATCAGTGGAGAACCGGTACCTGTATTGAAAGAAAAAGATGTAGCGGTATTCGCCGGTACGATCAATCAGCAGGGCAGTTTTCAGTTCAGAGCAGAGAAAGTAGGCGCTGATACGGTACTGGCACAGATCATTCGCATGGTGCAGGAAGCACAGGGTAGTAAAGCGCCTGTGCAGCAGCTGGTTGATAAAATTGCAGGCATTTTTGTGCCGGTGGTGATCAGTATTGCGGTGGTAACATTTGGAATATGGGTGCTGACAGGTACAGAGAATGCATTTACACATGGTTTGCTGGCAGCAGTCACCGTACTGGTAATAGCCTGTCCCTGTGCATTGGGATTGGCTACACCTACAGCCATCATGGTGGGAATTGGCCGCGGTGCGGAAAACAATATCCTCATCAGAGATGCGGAGAGCCTGGAGAAAGGATACAAGACAAATGTATTGTTATTAGATAAGACAGGCACCATTACCGAAGGAAAACCAACGGTGGAAAGCATCGAACTAGCTCCTGCATTACAGCCTGTATTGCTGGCAATGGAATTACAGTCAGAACATCCACTTGCACTCGCCGTCAAAGACCATTTGCAGGATGCAAACATACAACCAGCGCAGTTGTCGAAGTTTGAAAGTGTCACGGGAAAAGGAATTGTGGCAACTTATAATGGTCATCGCTATCTGGCTGGGAATGCGGCATTATTGAATGATTTCCGGATTAAAACAGACAGCAGTGCTACCGTTATTATGGTAGAAGATGAGCAAATTGTAGGCTACATCCATATCACAGATAAGGTAAAACCTACTTCAGCAGATGCAATTGCCCAACTGAAACAACAAGGTATTACCGTTTATATGCTGACCGGTGATAATGAAAAGACCGCAGCCACGGTAGCACACGCTGTTGGAATTGAACATTACAAAGCGGGGATGCTCCCGGCTGATAAAGCTGCCTTTGTCAAATCATTACAAGGCGAGGGTAAGGTAGTGGCTATGGCCGGAGATGGGATCAATGACAGCCAGGCGCTGGCGGAGGCAGATGTCAGTATCGCGATGGGCAAAGGTTCAGACATTGCGAAGGATGTAGCCAAGATGACCCTCATTACGGCCGATTTAAAGGCGATTCCGAAGGCGTTTGCTTTATCCAGACTCACAGTTCGTACTGTTCGGCAAAATCTCTTCTGGGCCTTTATTTACAATTTAATTGGTATTCCGCTGGCAGCTGGTATCCTGTATCCGGTGAATGGGTTCTTATTAGACCCCATGATTGCAGGTGCTGCCATGGCATTAAGTTCTGTATCAGTAGTCAGTAACAGTTTAAGATTAAAATGGACTAAATTATAATAGTATGCAATTCAAGACAAATATTAAATGCGATGCCTGTGTGGCGAAAGTAACACCCTTTCTGGATGCTTCAGCAGCAAAGAATGCATGGAAAGTAGATACTACCACGCCTGATAAAATATTAACGGTAAGTGATGAAAAAGGAATATCAGCAGCTGATGTAATTAAGCAGATTGAAGCTGCCGGATACAAGGCAAGTGAAATCTAAGAATAGTGTTTTTTGAAAGTAAAGCCGCTCCTACGTTAAGTATGAGCGGCTTTATTTTTGCACAGGTAATAAAAATTAACAAATATTTTATAACCCTACTTGTTTTGTAGAGTATTTGATTATCTTTGCCCCTGTGAAGTTGTAACATTAACCTCCTCTATACTGTAGTACTGATCGCTTAACTACTAAACAAAGTACAATGAAGAAACTGTTGTTTTGCAGTGCGGTATTGGGTTTCGCTCTAACGGGATATGCTCAGCAATCTGCACCTACACCAACCAAAGAAGTTAAATTTGAAAACCCTGCTGCCGACAGCAGAGGATATCTTGTAAAAGTAGGCGATCAGGCTCCTGATGATTTTGAACTGGTATTGACCGATGGAAAAAAGACTACGCTTAAAGAACTGCGTGGTAAAGTAGTTGTATTGCAATTCACTGCCAGCTGGTGTAGTGTGTGTCGTAAAGAGATGCCTCACCTTGAATCAGAAGTATGGCAGGCCAACAAGAATAAAGACTTTATTTTAATAGGCGTGGATAGGGACGAACCTCTGGAAAAGGTATCGAAGTTTCACGAGGACATGAACATTTCCTATCCGCTGGCGCTCGATCCCGGCGCTGCTATCTTCCGCCGCTATGCCGACAAGAATGCTGGTGTGACAAGGAATATCGTTATTGACAGAACAGGGAAAATTATATACTTAACCAGATTGTATGATGAAAAAGAGTTTGCAGCCATGCTGTCAGTGATCAATAGCCAATTGAGCCTCTAACCTTCTCAGCACTTTAATTTAATTATTCAACCAACCAGGTACACAGTCGGCGAACACTGTGTGTCAGGCACTTTATTGCCACCCATCAAGCAAAAGAAACAATGAAGCAAATCGTAAGCGCATTACTGCTGCTATCCCTTTACCTGGGGGCAGCAGCACAGTCACGCCGCGTCTCCGGTAAAGTTACAGCGGGAGACAATGATAGCCCCATTCCCGGTGTATCTGTTAAGGCCACCGGCAAAGCTATCGGCGTTCAAACCGACGCCCAGGGCCACTTCACTATCGAAGTACCTGAAGGCGTAACCTCACTTGAATTTACATACATTGGTTATCAGAAAATAACTGTTCCCATCAGTGGGAATACCGTCAATGCAAAACTGGAATCTACTACCAGCGGTTTGAATGAAGTGGTGGTAGTCGGTTATGGTACACAAACCAAAAGAGAATTTACGGGTGCGGCCGCCCGCATCTCTGGTGCCATTGTAAAAGACGCGCCCGTACAGAGTTTTGACCAGGCACTTGCAGGTCGTGCTGCAGGTGTGAGTATCGCATCGCCAAACGGTGTGTTGAACAATCCGCCGGTAATCCGTATCAGGGGTGTGAACTCCATCTCCCTCAGCTCTTATCCGCTCGTGGTGATCGATGGTATTCCTGTCAATACCGGTAACATTTCTACCAGTACATCTGTACCCAACAACCCATTGAGTGATATCGATCCTGCAGACATTGAATCTATCGATGTACTAAAAGATGCGGCATCCACTTCCATCTATGGTTCACGCGCTGCTGCCGGTGTACTCCTCATCACCACCAGGAGGGGTAAAGAAGGCAAAGCGAAGGTGGTATACGATGCCTGGGGTAGTTTGACAAAGGCAGCCCGCCTGCCTAAACTGCTGGATGCAACCGGTTATATGAAGTATAAGAATGAAGCAGTATACAATGCGAAGGTATTGGGTGGTAATGAGAATAACAGCAGCGTTGCTTCAGCATTATTCTTTCCTGAGTATAATGCGGATGGATCTCTTGTGAATACTAACTGGTACGATTATATCTACCGTACTGCTTATTCTCAGAATCACAACATCAGCGTATCGGGTGGCAATAAAACAACCAATTATTATTTATCCGCCAACTATTCCAACCAGCAGGGATTTGTGGTAGACAACGAATTCAAACGTAAGTCTCTTCGTTTCAATGTGGACCACGAAGTGACTAAATGGTTCAAGATCAGGGCTGGCGGCGCGTATAATACGACATTCAACCAAAGTCAGAATACAGGTTCCCTGCCTAACAGTACCTTCCTGCTCATCGGTGCTGCCCGTCTTGCTACGGCACTCGCACCCAACGTGCCCGTGTACAATGCAGATGGCAGTTACAACCTGAGCGCTACAGGTACGTTAGGCATGGGCAATAACCTGGTGACCAACACCCTTTGGAATGCAAAAGCATTGTTTGATCTGAGTAGCTATACTACAGAGAACGATCGCTTCCAGGGGAATGTGGGAGGTACCATTAAACTACCCTATCATTTCGAACTGAACACCACTTATGCCATGGACAGGCTGAGAACTGAAAATGATACATGGTTGAGTTCTCAACTGGGTTCTTCCGGTTATTCCGTTGGTGGGTCTGCTACCAATGTGAGCGCCCTGCGCAACAACTGGGACTGGGCAAGTACCTTATCGTTCAATAATAAGTACCGGAAGCACCACGTGACAGCCTTGTTAGGTTATGACATACAGAAATTTGAAACTACGTCATGGGGTGCATACGCGACGGTAGCTGCGGATAATTTCTTTACTAATTATGAGGGTAGCTACAGCACAGTGGCAGCATCAGGAAACAGCAAGAGCCAGAAGGCATTTATTTCTTACTTCTCCCGTATTACGTACGACTTTAGCAACAAGTACTTCCTGACGGCTAACTTCCGCCGGGATGGTAACTCGGCATTGGGTGCGAACAGCAAGTTCGGTAACTTCGGTGGTGTGAGTGCCGGTTGGGTAGTATCTGAAGAAGGATTCTACAAGCATCTTAACATCAGTCATATCGTGGATAATGTGAAGCTGCGTGCCAGCTGGGGACGTGTAGGTAATGGTAACGTGACCAACGACTATGCGAGCCAGAGCCTGTACAGTGCTTCACTGTACGGTAGTGCAGCCACCTGGTACCTGAGTCAGGCCGGTAACCCCAATCTGGCCTGGGAAACCAGTAAACAAACCAACCTGGGTATGGATGTGGCGCTGTTGAATAACAGGATTCAGGTAGAAGGTACCTGGTTCAACAACGACGTGAATGGTCTGATCCTGAGTGCTCCACAATCTGCCTCCAAAGGGATTCCTGACAATGCCATCCTGATGAACGTCGGTTCTATGTACAACCGTGGCTGGGAACTGGGTGTGACAGCAAGTGTGATCCGCAAGGAGAATTTCAGCTGGGATGCGAGCTTCAACTATACACACATTAATAATAAAGTGACGGCCCTGGCAGCGGGTAACTCCGACATCATCGGGTATACCCACACCTCTTCTGAGGCCAGTAACGTAACACGTGTAGGATACTCCGTGGGTAGCCTGTATGGTGCGAAGACGGATGGTGTTAATCCTGAAAATGGCCGCCGTATCTTCATCAACAAAGCCGGGGAGAAAGTACAGTACAGCGCTACTGTAGGTTCCGGCGAGAGCAACTGGACGTATCTTAATGGTACGACTGCTTCAGCTATCTCGGCGAGCGACTATTACCTGTTGGGCAATGCATTGCCAAAATGGTATGGTGGGCTGAGCAACAACTTCCGCTATAAGAACTTTGATCTGGGAGTGAATATCACTTATGCGGGTGGTAATTATGTCATGAACGGTACCAAAGCGACCCTGCGAGATCAGCGATTCTACAACAACTATACTGACATCTCCAAACGTTGGACAACGGTAGGCCAGGTAACTGACATTCCTCGTCTGGTATACAATGACCAGATCTCCAACGGTTCTTCCTACCCGATTTCAGCGAACGTAGAGAAAGGTGATTTCCTGCGTCTGCAAAGTGTGACACTGGGCTACCGTGTCCCATCCAAAGTGTTTGGTACATCAGGTATCACCAGTGCACGTGTGTATGCATCCGGCAACAACCTGTTCCTCCTCACCGGTTATACAGGTACAGATCCTGAATCGAGTAGCAATGGTAACTCCAACACCACACCGGGTATTGAGAAGAACGCAGTGGGGCAGGGCAGGACATTCACTGTGGGTATTAACGTAGGTTTTTAACGTAAAACAATCAGGAAAATGAAGAAGATATATCTATATATAGGATTGGGCATATTACTTGGTGGCTCCTCCTGCAGTGAGAAGGATCTGCTGGATACTGTGCCATCCACCTCTATCAGTGATGCTAATGCTTTTGGTTCTGCCACCCGTATTTTGGGTTTGGTGAATGGCGCATACGATGCGGTGAAAGGGGCCTCATTATATGGCGGCAGGTATTTACTGTACTGCGATGTAAGAGGAGAGGAGTTCATCAACGTAACGGCGAATTCTTATACAGCTTACGAAAGCTGGAACAATAGCTATAACTCTGGATCTAACGATATCAATAATCTTTGGTCACAGGCATATACGGCCATCAATAACGCAAATATCATCATCGCGGGGCTGGCTGGCAGTACCGGTGTAATCCCGGATACACTGAATGCGCAGTATACAGCGGAGGCAAAGTACATCCGTGCATTGTGCTATTTTAGTCTGGTGACGGTGTATGCCACTCCTTACAATGCAGATCAGGGAGCCTCAAAAGGATTGCCATTGCGCCTGCAGGCAGAAACTGATGACAGCAACAACGACCTGGCTCGTAGTACCGTGGCGGAAGTATATGCACAGATCCTTGCAGACCTGGATGCTGCGGAAGCGAACCTGCCGGACAGTTATTCATCCGATCTGCTGAATACCACCCGTGCACATAAGAGTACCGCCATCGCCCTGAAAACAAGGGTGTACCTTACAATGAGTAACTGGACAAAAGTTGTGGAAGAAGCTGCGAAGATTGTTCCACAAACCACCGCACCGTTTAGTACTACCAGTTATGGGGTGAAGCATGCCTTGCAGTCGGATATCACTACGTTGTTTGGAACAACTTATACGACTACCGAGTCTATCTTCTCTATGCCCATGACGTCTACGGATTCTTATTCCGGTCAGTCAGCGATCGGGTATATTTATAATGCCAACTCAGAATATTATCTGAATCCATCCGGGATCTTGGGCAGTGCACAGTGGGGTAGCAGTGATAAGCGCAGAAGTCTGTTGCGTGTAGCATCAAATCTGTATTACCTGAAGAAATATGCGAAGGCATCCCCTTATGTCGATTACATTCCGGTGATCCGTTATTCAGAAGTACTGTTGAACTATGCAGAAGCAGCGGCACAGACCGGCAATCTGGCATTGGCTGCCAATCTGCTGAAGGCGGTGCATGCGCGTAGTGATGCGGGCTATACATTTGCAGATGGGGATGTAGCGACCGCAGCAGCATTGGTATCTACGATTGCGGTGGAAAGAAGAATAGAATTGTTGGGCGAAGGATTTCGTTCCGGCGATTTGCTGAGGAACCTGCAAACTATTCCAGCAAAAGGTAGTAGCAGTTTACAGGCGAATGCCGTAGAGCCGTCAGCGTCAAATTATATTTTTCCGGCGCCGAACAATGAACTGACAACAAATAAGCTTTATTAATAAAGTTTGGCCTCAAGTTTGCTATTCTATAATAAGTACGCACGGATTGCGTTTTATTAACGGACAGTAAACCCAGGATCAATGTTTAGAAGATCTACCTGGAAGAAATTTAAGCAACCTGCCAATATCCTAATACCATTTAGTATGTTGGCAGGTTTTGTGTTTTTAGGCACTGGTTGTGCTTCGAGCCGGAGTGGAAATTACGAGCCTCCCCGTTTGGGGGCAGAGTACCGGTTCGAGGAAGGTATGAGGAGAGAGAAGCATCCGCAGTATTTGTTCAGTAATAAGGAGCGGAAGGATATGCGGAAGATGGGATTGCCTGCAGGCGAGCAGAATGCGGCAGTGGGTGGGGTAACGTTGCCTTCGGCAACAAATCAGTTGCCGGCGGAGGTGAAGACGGATAGCATACCGCCAAAGGATTCGGTATATAAAGTTTTGCCACAATAAAAGTTTATAGTTTGCCTTTTGAGGATTATCCCGAAAAGCTTTTTTATTTCCCTCCAGTATTTGTTAAAGTTTTCCTAACGAAGTAACCTTTCTATTACTCCCCCGTTTCACCATCATGTCATGGTCCTCCATTGGCTATTTCCGGTGTTTCATCCTTAGCCCATCCTATACATAAACTTCAGACTATGAAGATTATTTATTTGTTTGCTGTCCTGTTTATTATCTCAGTATCTGCTTTGGCACAGACCAGAAAACTGACTTACGGCCCTTATGTAGAAACCCTGATCAACCAGGGGAGGTTGCCTGCGGCTTCGAAAGTAGGTGCAGGGGCTGGCATGGAAATGAAGGTAAAAATATTAACCGGCTGGAGCTTTACGGCATCAGCCGGTTATGTGTGTTTTAAAGGGAATACCACACCGAAAAATTCTTCCGGTGCAGACTATCAGGCGATCCCTGTACGTTTAGGAGTAGAATACAAATTGCCTGTGCCGGCAGTGTATGTAAAGGTAGAGGGAGGAACTGCAACGATTATTGGTCATTATAGTGGGCAGGGTACCAGGGCAATTGTGACTCCGGGACTGGGCGTGCATCTGAAATCGTTGGATGTGGAGGCGAAATATGAAACGTGGATACAGGATAATGCAAACAGTACGATAGGGGTGAAAGCAGCATTATCGTTTTAAGGGGAACCTCTTTAAAAAATTTCAATATTTTAACCCTGTTCTTATAAATTCCCCCTAAAACCTTCAAAATGAAATCGTTTATTCTCCCCGGGGTCATTTAATATGAATTACTTACATTTGTGAGAATTTTAAAATATCCGTATGATTAAAACCATTCAAATTTCATTATTACTGGCTCTCTTTTGTGTTATCGGCACTCAGTCGCAGGCACAGTTGAAGAGATTCAGCATTGGCCCCTACGTAGAAACGGGTGTTCCTACCGGTAACTTCAAAGACACTCACAACGCTGGCTGGGGTGGTGGTCTGAATGCAGACATCAAACTGATTGCAGGTTTGGGTGTAACTGGTTCTGCTGGTTACATGCGTTTCTCCGGAAAATCTTTTGATTACACTGATAATACTGGTCAGGTAACTGGTAAGTTCTCGGCCCTGCAGGCGTTTCCTGTAAGAGTAGGTGTGAAGTATAAATTCCCTTTTCCATTATTGTATGTGAAAGCGGAAGGTGGTACCGCTACTTACGTAGGAGATTACGACGGTACAGCGACCCTGTTCGCACCTGGTATTGGTATTCGTTTCCTCGGTTTGGATGTGGAGGCGAAGTACGAGGCCTGGTTTAAAGATGGAGACCATAGGGGTTTCTTTGGCCTGAAAGCCGGGTATAATTTCTAGTCAGTTGTTATTTATTTATAGCGAGCCTCCGGAAGTATCCGGGGGCTTTTTTCTGAAGGCGAGTTCATTCCCAATGGAGAATTCCCTCTTTCATAAAATGTTTTTTATAATGTCCGGACCACCGCGTAGCTCCTAAAGAATAATCCCATAGCGAAGACTACCGGCCCAATCGGAAATGGATGTTTTCTTCTGTGCTGCCGTTCCCAAAGAATTCCTGATGAAGACCACCTGGGGCGTCAGGTCCATTGCATGCCGTTTAAATAAAAAAGGAAGCCCCCCGATTATCTCAGGAGGCTCCACAGGTTTCCGTTTGAATAAGAAAATCTTTTCCGGTAATTATTACTCTACCGGCATGTTCACTGTACTGCTACTTTTTAGGTCCTTTTTTGTGTTTTTTGGCAGTAGTATCAGCAACTTGCTTGCCCGTTGTATCGGCTTTGGCAGCTGTAGTATCGCCTGCATTCTTAAACGCAGCTGTATCCTTTACAGCCGTTGCTGTATCCAGTCTGTGAGCAAAAGCAGCGGTGTCAGACTTAGCACTTGCGGTGTCTTTCATTTTGAAAGATGCAGTGTCTTTCATCATAGCAGCCGCCAGGGTGTCTTTACTGAAAGCAGTGTCTGCTTTAGCAAAAGCCGCTGTGTCACGGAAATTGGAAGTGTCAGCTTTAAAATTGGCAGTGTCTCCTTTGAAAGAGCTGGCGGTATCCGCCTTGAAGCTGAATGCAGTGTCTCTCATCAGCGCAGTATCAGCCTTGAAGAAAGAAGCGGTGTCGCGGAAGTTCGCAGCGGTATCTGCTTTGAACAAACTAGCTGTGTCACTCATCATAGCGGTATCCGCCTTGAAAAAGCTCGCAGTGTCTGCTTTAAACAAATTTGCTGTGTCATACGTCATCGCCGTATCTCTTACAAAGCTGGCTGTGTCGGTGCTGAAGTTAGCAGTGTCTCTCGCAAAGCTGGCGGTATCTGCTTTGTAAAAGTTCGCAGTGTCTGCAGACATAATGGTGTCGGCTGCGTTACCGCTTTTAGACATAACATTCTTAGCATTCACATTGGCCAGAACAAAAGCGCCAAAACCTGCCATAAGGCCGAAACGGATTAATTGCTTCTTCATGGTTTTTCAATTTTAAATTGGTTAATAAAAATCAATAAATGATGGTTGCTTAGGATATAACCAAAACGGTGCAAGAATCCTCTAAGAAAATGTTAAAGACAATAACGAATTATATAAATAGCTGAAAAACAAATATTTAAGTCGAATTCTTTTTTGAGTAGTTTTTAAACCCCGATTAAACTTTACTGACTTTAGTAAGTCGTCATACCCTGAAAACTGTAGATAGGAAGTAACATGACCGGGTATACGTTTTCATACTGGGAATAGTAAGCTTTAAAAAGAAGCACACCGATTAACCAAAAAATTTAAAACTCGTTAAATTAATATCATAATTTCTTGTTAAGAAAGTATACATTTACGGCCATATCTGTGAATGTGACATCGTTATAAAAGTGTTCCTATTAATAATGTACGCCACTTGAATGTAATGCCAGCGAACAGTGTGTAAGCTTCCTTGAGATAATTAAATAATCACGTTTTCCAACATCCAACTACTTTCTTTGCTATGAGGTACAAACCATTGGGCAAGCTCTGCTTCCTATTATTCGTGTCATGTCTGTTCGCCACAGCAGCCCTCGCACAGCGCGCCATCTCCGGTATGGTAAAAGACGCCAGCGATAGTAGCGGCCTCCCAGGCGTAAACATCACTGTGCCGGGTACCACCACCGGCACCATCTCCGATGCGAAAGGCCACTTTTCTTTGCAGGTTCCGGAATCCGCAAAAAGTCTGACCTTTTCCTTCATGGGGTATACCCAGCAAACAATTGCTATCGGTAACCAATCCACCATCTCTGTATCACTGCAATCCGCCTCCAAGGGACTGGGTGAAGTGGTCGTAGTGGGCTACGGCACTCAAAACCGTCGCGATGTAACAGGTACCATATCCTCCATCAAAGGATCTGATATCAAAAACCTGCCTGTCAGCGATGCATCACAGGCTATACAGGGTAAAGTGCCTGGTGTGGACATCGTACGTTCCGATGGTTCTCCTGGTACAGAACCCAATATCCGTATCCGTGGTACAGGTACCATCAACAATGCAGAACCACTTATTATTATTGATGGTGTTCCCGCTACCGGTATGAGCGATGTGAACCCGAACGACATTGCGAGCATGGAAATCCTGAAAGACGCTTCCAGCTCCGCTATCTACGGTACCCGTGCAGCGAATGGGGTCGTAATCATCACGACTAAAAAAGGTGGCTATGGTGAGAAAACCCACGCGACTGTAAACGTTTATAAAGGTACTTCCAATGCCCGCCGTTACCTGCCACTCCTCACTGCACCAGAACTGGTGCAACTGAAACAGGAACGTTACACTAACGATGGTGTAGCTATTAATGCACTCTGGCAGGATCCTTACTATGCCGTACAACGTACCGACTGGCAAAAAGCACTGATCGGTACAGGTTCCACCACCAATGCAGACGTGAATCTGCGTGGCGGTAGCGCAGCTTCCAACTACCTGTTCAGCGCTGGTTACTACGATGAAAAAGGGATGATCGAAAACACGTTTTTCAAACGTTATAGCTTCCGCATCAACTCCGAACACAAAATCGGTAACCGCGTGAAAGTAGGAGAAAACCTCCAGCTCACTTACCGTAATGCAAGAGGCTTCGATACCTATTCTTCTCAGACAGGTCTGATCTTTAGCGCACTCCGTTTCAACCCGGCCATCCCAGTGAAGAACGAAGATGGCAGTTGGGGTACTGCAAAAGCCAGCAATGAACTTGGTGACATCAACAACCCTGTATTTACTGTCAATAATATCGACGCATACAGCAAAACTTACCGCGTGCTTGCCAGTGTATATGCCGAAGTACAAATTCTCGATGGCCTGTCCCTGCGCGTAAACGGTGGTTACGATGGCCAGATCTATCAGCAATACAGCTTCACACCCGCCATCCTTGATCAGACCCGCGTGAGCGCAAATGCTGATCTGTGGCAACGTTCCGAAAACAATGGTACAGCGTTAGGCGAAGCTTTCCTGACATACAACAAGACTTTCAACAATGTACACCAGGTGACACTGACCGGTGGTTACTCCGCGCAAACCTCTCATGGAGACTGGTTCCGTGCAGAGCGTTGGGGTTATACTGACGAAGCAGCGGACCAGCGCGTACTCGATAATGGTACTACCGTATATAATGCTTCCGGTAACTACAATGCAGAAACCGCCATCGTATCCGGATTCCTCCGTGCCTTCTATGGTTATAAAGGAAAATATCTCTTTACAGGTACCTTCCGTGCAGATGGTTCCAGCAAGTTCCCTGTTGGCAACCGCTGGGGTTATTTCCCAGCCTTCTCAGTGGGCTGGCGCGTAAGCGATGAGAATTTCTTTAAAGACAACATTGGTTTCATGAACAACCTGAAACTGACTGGTGGTTGGGGACAGCTAGGTAACCAGAATGTGAACGATTACCAATACCTCGCTATCGTAACCAAAGACCGTAAATATTCTTTCGGTGGCAATCCTTACACCGGTATATGGAACAGCTCTCTCGCCAATCCTAACATCACCTGGGAAAAAGCGGAGATGACCAACATCAGCGCCGAAATGGGCTTCTTTAAGAATGCACTGAGTGCCACTGTAACCTGGTTCAATAAGAATACCCGCGACATGCTGGTGCCTTATCCTGAACTGGATGTACACGGTACAAGCACCATTCCTGATCAGAACATCGGTCAGATGAACAATAAAGGTTGGGAAGTGGAAGTCAGCTACCAGGGTGGTAAACAGGCTATACATTACCATGTAGGTGTGAACGCATCTTTCATTAAGAACCGCGTTACCAGACTGTACTCCGGCACATATATTAGTTCTACTCCTTATGGCCGTCAGGCACAGGAGATTTCCCGTACCTACGAAGGACAACCTATTGCTTCCTTCTACGGCTGGAAAACAGACGGGATCTATCAGAACCAGACCGCCATTGACAACGATCCTAACGTAGCAAAAGACAATAACCGTGCGGATATCAAACCCGGTGATGTTCGATTCGTAGACATCAACGGCGATGGTAAGATCGATGAGAACGATCGCACCAACCTGGGTAATCCAAACCCGCGTATGACCTACGGTATACAGGCAGGTGTTGACTACAAAGGCTTTGACCTGAGTGCTACCTTTGCAGGTGTAGCAGGTGTAAAACTTTACAATGCTGACAGAATGCAAGGGTTGGATCCTACCTATTCTTACAACATGTATGCAGAAGCCATGAACCGCTGGCATGGCGAAGGCACCAGCAATAGCATGCCTCGTATGTCTCTCGAAAATGCTAACCAGAATGCACGTACTTCCGACCGTTTTGTAGAAAGTGGTAATTATTTCTCCCTGAGAAATGTTACACTTGGTTATACCATCCCTGCGCATGTATGGGGTAAATCCGGTATCTCTGATATCAGGGTATATGCTACAGGTCAGAACGTGTTCATGATCACCAAATACAAAGGACTCAATCCAGAACTGGGTTATGCATCCTCCAGCGATGGAAACCTCATGCGCGGTGTAGACGTGGCGACATACCCACAGGCACGTGTATTTACTTTTGGTGCAACCATGAATTTCTAAACAAGCAAAACGAATTAAGTAATGAAACGAATGAAATATCTGCTGCTGTGTGTACCTGCGTTCTTTGCCTGTAACAAGGAATTGGATGTAGATAAAAAAGGTAGCTATACTACAGCCAACTACTGGCGCAATGAATCTGACGCGGTGGATGGCATTACCGGGATCTATAATATTTTATTAGAAGAAGACTTCACCGGCTTTGGTGAATTTGTATATGACAACTGTTCTGATGATCAGTATCGCGCAGGTGACCACCCTGAGCTGGCAGACCTGGAAGCATTTACATACGATGCTTCTAATGCAGCGGTGAAAGCACCCTGGAAGTGGAAGTACGAAATGCTCAACAGGTCAAATAGTGCACTGCTGTATATCCCGAATATTACCAATATCAGTGAAGATGTAAAGAACCGTTGCCTGGGTGAAGCACATTTCTTCCGTGCCTATGCGTACTGGCGCCTGGCATTGATCTATGGGGATGTACCTATGGTTATGGAAGAGGATATTAAAAACGGTACTTACAATAAACCTAAGTCTACCATCGACGAAGTACACGCACAGATCGAAGCAGACCTGAAAGCTGCAGCGATCCTGTTGCCGGAAAGTTACGATGCATCGCAGGCAGGTCGTGTTAGTAAAGGTGCTGCATGGGGCTTACTGGCAAAGCTGTATCTCTATGAAAATAATTTTGCAAGCACTATCTTATATGGTGACAGTGTGATTACGAATGCCAATTATGCATTGCAGACTACCTATAAAGCAAACTTCACACCTGCTACCAGCAATAACAGTGAAATGCTGTTCAATGTACAGACTTTGGATGGATGGGGTTATTCAGACTTCATTACCTATCACGCACCACGTGCATGGGGTGGCTGGGATTTCTTCGAACCTGTCCAGGGATTGCTGGATGAATTTGAAGATGGTGATCCACGTAAAGATGTGTGCATCATGAAACCCGGAGATGTGATCAATATCGGTACAGGCACTGCTACTTATACGGCCTCATTATCTTCCACAGGTTACCACTATAATAAGTTCTGCGCATGGATCAGTACCGGTGGTTTGAACTATTCCTTCAAGTATCCGCTGATGCGTACATCTGACATTTATCTGTGTGTGGCAGAGGCGAAGATTCGTCAGACAGGTGCTGGTGCAGGAGATGCAGAGATCAATGCGATCCGTTCCAGAGTAGGGCTGACAACTGTATCCAATGCCGGAATGACTGCGTTAATGCATGAAAGAAGAGTAGAGTTGTGTGGAGAGAACGAGCGTCATCAGGATCTGATGCGCTGGGATAAGGCTGGTATCATCGATATTACTACTATTTATAATAAACCAAAGCTGACATCTTCAGGAGCGGTAATACAGGCGGCGAGAACATTTACACGGCCGAAGAATTACTACTTTCCATTACCACAATCTGAGATCGATAAAAGTAATGGTGTGTTGGTGCAGAATTCAAATTATTAGTAAAGTAAATTTGGTGTCCCCGTTTGGAGACTAAATGAAAAGAGCCTGGATTGTTTAATCCAGGCTCTTTTTTATTGCCACTCTTAAAGTGATTCACTCCGATAATAGTAAATGAGGGGGCGTCTCCATCCAGAATGACCATAATAATATTTGAGGTGTCTTAGAGAGTCCTGCAATTGGAGGAAAAAATTGGAGAAATGTGGGCTATCATAAGGTTGTTAATTAAAACGAATCCATGAAATTTGTCATTTAGCAGGGGTAAATAAATAATTGTCAAAATTACACACAAAATTTCCTTTTTTAGGCCTATATTGGGCTTCTGAATAATTCCTGGTTATGCGATACAAACTTCATCGCTGTCTTACAGCGCTATTATTGTCCGGATCAATGTCCGTGGCTCAGACGCTTACCGTCAAAGTAAACACACCACAACACACTGTTCAACCCACCATGTGGGGAATCTTTTTCGAAGACATCAATTTCTCGGCGGATGGTGGCATTTATGCTGAACTGGTCAAAAACCGTTCATTTGAATTTGCCCAGCCTTTGCAGGGATGGAAGGTGATCAAGGAGGCCAGTGCCGGCAAGGTCCTGATTGTAAACCGTGCCCCTGAAAATGCGGCGAATCCACGCTTTGCACACATCACTACTTCTGGCAACTTCGGCCTTTTCAACGAAGGTTTCCGTGGCATGGGTTTTAAGAAAGGGGAAACATACAATTTCTCTATACTTGCCGGCAATACCACGGGCAACGTGACAATTAAGGTCGTTCTCCTCAACGACAAAGGCACAGCCATAGGTTCCGCTACTGTAGGTACCCCTGGCAAAGAATGGAAGAGCTATACTGTGAGCGTAACAGCCAGCGAAACGGTGGCTAAAGGTGGTCTGCAGGTTTTCTTCGAAGGCAATGGCGCCGTAGATGCAGATATGCTGTCCCTGTTCCCGGCGAATACCTGGAAACAGCGTCCCGGCGGTCTCCGTTCTGACCTTGTACAGCTTCTTGCTGACCTCCATCCCGGTTTTGTCCGCTTCCCTGGTGGTTGTATCGTGGAAGGTAAGGACCTCGTGAACCGCTACCAATGGAAAAAGACTGTAGGCCCGGTAGAAGATCGTACCCTGATCGTGAACCGCTGGAATACTGAATTCCCATACCGTGCACCAGGTGACTACTACCAGAGCTATGGCCTTGGTTTCTATGAGTATTTCCAGCTCTCAGAAGATATTGGGGCTGAACCACTGCCTATCCTGAACTGTGGCATGGCTTGTCAGTTTAATACCGGCGAGGTAGCAGCAGACGGGGATGTCAATAATTATATACAGGATGCCCTTGACCTGATCGAGTTTGCGAATGCAGGCACCGATACAAAGTGGGGAAAATTGAGAGCTGATATGGGGCATCCCAAACCATTCAACCTGAAAATGATCGGGGTAGGTAATGAGCAATGGGATAGCCAGTACATTGTGCGCTATAAAATGTGGGAGACTGCCCTGAAGACCAAACATCCGGAAATCAAACTGGTTTCCAGTGTAGGTCCGTCTCCGGATGATGAACGTTTTCATTATGGCTGGTCACAGCTGAAAGGCTCTAAAGCGGACCTGGTAGACGAACATTATTATATGGCGCCAGACTGGTTCCTGCAAAATGCCTCCAGATACGATAATTATGACCGTAAAGCGCCTCATATCTTCGCTGGGGAGTATGCAGCTCATATCAGGGATAAGGAGAAGGATCAGCCTGAAAGTCGCAATACCTGGGGGAGTGCCCTGGCTGAAGCAGCATTTATGACGGGGTTAGAAAGGAATGCGGATGTAGTGAACATGGCATCTTATGCACCGTTGCTGGCTCACGTAGATGCCTGGCAATGGCGCCCAGACCTGATCTGGTTTGATAACTTACGTTCAGTGGGTACCCCTAACTATTATGTACAGAAACTGTTTGCCAACTACAAGGGTACTAACACAGTGCCCGTACTGGAAAACGGGAAGGTGCTCACAGGTCAGGACAGCATCTATGCAAGTGCAACCATCGACGCGGCAAAGAAACAGTTGTTGCTGAAAGTGGTGAATGTATCCGCCGCTGCCCGTCCTTACAAGATCCAGCTGGAAGGAGCCACTACAACAAAAGATGCCGCGGTGCAACAGGTGCTGACAGCATCCGATAAACTGGCTATTAATACTTTGGACGAGCCCTCACTGGTAGCTCCCCTGCAGCAGAAACTGACTGTTACAAAAAACAGTGCAAGTGTGACCCTGCAGCCAGCTTCAGTGAATGTTTTCGTTATTCCATATAAGTAGGAAATTAATAAAATACTGTTCCCATTCAGCCCATTTTTCTGCCGGTGGTAGAAAAATGGGCTTTTTGTTTTTACAAAGTGAACCGCGTGGCACGTTTTTTAGTTAACTTAAGTAGCAATGAGTATCTGCCTTGAAATGTTCCAATATGTTCAACAAACTCATCATCTTTTGTCTTCTCGTTTGTAAGTGGTTACCTGCAGAGTCGCAGGATTCCCTGCCTCGGTGGAGTCTCCAGAATTGTCTGGATTATGCTAAAACGCATAATATCACACTAAATAGTTTACGTCTGAACCGCAGTATATCTGAACAGGAACTTTTGTTATCCAGATCAGCTGTATTGCCCGGCGTTTCTGCCACCCTTTCCCCTTCGCTGACCCGTTCCAAAGTCGCCGACACCAATGGTGATCTCAGATCGCGGGTCACTGCTTCGGGTAGCACGTCAGCCAGTGCTTCGGTTACATTGTATAATGGTGGTTATCTCAGAAATGATATCAGGCAAAGGGAATTGCTGGTACAGGTAGCAGGTTTGGACCTTGCGGCTTCTGAAAATGATATTACCCTGAGTATTACGCAGGCGTACCTGAATATACTGTTGGCAAAGGAGAATATTGTCTACGTCTCCGACGTTGTGGCCACTTCTCAGGCACAGGTAAAACAGGAGCAGCAGTTTTATGACGCTGGTACGGTGGCACTGAAAGACCTGATCCAGTTGCAGGCACGATTGGCCAATGATAAGTATACGTTGGTGGCAGCACAGAATACCCATCGGCAAAACCTGCTGACCTTAAAACAGATCTTACAGTTACCACCGGATACGGGATTTGCGGTGCTGGAGCCGGATACGCTGATGTCGAATCCTGTATTGACTGCGTTGTCGGAGGCCCGGCAGACGGCATTGGATAATCGTCCGGAGGTGAAGAGTAGTGAGTTGAGTGTGGAGTCGGCGAAGCTGGGTGTATTGAAAGCACGAGCGGGGTATTTGCCTACGTTGAGTGCAGGTGCGGGAATAGGGACGAATTATACAGATAATAGTGTGTATTCTTTTATGAAGCAGATGGATAATAACTTCTATCAGCAGATAGGGGTCACGCTGTCCGTGCCTATTTTTAGTAAACGGGCAAATAAGGTGAATGAGGCAGTAGCGAAACTGGAGGTAGGGCAGGCGGAGCTCACATTACAGAATACACGTACATCCCTGTCTTACGAGGTGGAGCAGGCGTATATCAATGTATTGAATGCGCAGTCACAATATGATGCAGCGGTGGAGCAGTTGCGGTATACACAGGAGAGTTATCGTATCGCAAATGAGCAGCTGAAAATAGGAGCGACGAATACGACTGAGGTGCTGGTGCAGAAAAACCTCTACATACAGGCATTGCAGGGTTATATACAGGCGAAATATAGTGCGGCACTGTATATCAGAATTTATGATTTTTACAGGGGCGTACCTGTTACATTATAAAATTTGTATAAACTAATAAAGGATGAATAAGAAGGTCCTCATAATTTTAGTGATAGTGGTGGCCGCATTAGCCGTTTGGTTTTTCTTCTTCAGGAAGAAGGAAAAACCGGTAGTAGTGGAAACGGAGCAACCAAAGTATGGCCATATCTATACGAGTGTGACTGCGACAGGATATGTGCAGCCGGTGGATACAGTGGCTGTGGGTACGCAGGTATCCGGTACGCTCAAATACATTTATGCAGACTTTAACTCGCAGGTGAAAAAAGGGCAGTTGATTGCGGAGCTGGATAAAGTATTATTACAGGCAGAGGTGGATCGTAATAAAGGTACGCTGGCCAGTGCACAGAGTCAGCTGGTATATGAAGATGCACAGTTTAAGAGAGAAGAGCAATTATATAACGTAGGGGCAGTCAGTAAAGCGGATTATGACAATGCGAAATACCTGTATCAGGCAGCTAAAGCAAGTGTGGAAAGTGCACGTGCCTCACTGGCTACTGCGCAGCGTAATTTATTCTTTACAGAAATATATTCGCCGATAGATGGTGTGGTATTGAGTCGTTCTGTAAGTGTCGGGCAGACAGTGGCCGCGAGTTTTAGTACACCGACCTTGTTCATTCTGGCAAAAGATATTACAAAGATGCAGGTGCAGGCGAATGTGGATGAAGCGGATATTGGCAATGTAAAGGATAGCCAGCGGGTATCATTTACAGTAGATGCATTCCTGGACGATGAGTTTTCGGGAAGGGTAGAGGAGATTCGTTTGAAACCGACGGTATCTTCCAATGTGGTTACTTATACAACGATCATCAGTGCACCGAATGAGGATATGAAACTGAAACCGGGAATGACAGCGACAGTGACTATATACACAGCCGAAAAATACCATGCGTTGTTAATTCCGGCAAAGGCATTGATGTTTAAGCCAGATTCGGCAATGTCACAGAAGTTTACGGTGGTAAGTATTGCACCACCGGCAGCAGAGAAACATAAATCATCAAAGCCGGTCACAGGTGGTGAGCAGGATACGGTGAGAAGACAGCATGCAGATACATCGAAAGTAACGGCGAGTTATGTGTGGGTGAGGCAGGGAGATACGTTGTTGCAGAAGAAGGTGGTGATTGGATTGAATGATAATACGCGTGCGGAGGTAGTTTCAGGATTGACAGAGGAGGATAATGTGATAACGGCGATGACGCAGGAGACGGATACGAAGGGAACCAAGACAAGTGGATCCGGTAGCAGTCCGTTTATGCCGCAGAGAAGGAGACGATAAGGTGGTTTTCATTTATGTCACATAGAAATCAATGGACAAGAAGATACTAGAAATACAACAGATAAAACGGGAGTTCCGGATGGGAACGGAGATAGTCCGTGCGCTCAAAGGTGTTTCGTTTGATGTATTTGCGGGCGAGTTTGTAACGATAATGGGAAGTAGTGGTTCAGGTAAGACGACGCTGCTCAACATCCTTGGGTGCCTTGATAAACCTACCGAAGGAAATTATTTCCTGGATGGAGTAGACATCGGTCAGCTCTCCCGTAATGACCTGGCCCGTTTACGCAACAGGAAGATAGGATTTGTGTTTCAGTCATATAACCTGTTGCCCAGAACATCGGCTTTGGAAAATGTAGAACTGCCCTTATTTTACAACATGGAGATCAGTCATGAAGAGCGCCGGAAGAAAGCGGAGCATGCGCTGGAGGCGGTAAAGTTAGCAGAACGTATGGATCATACGCCAAGTCAGTTGTCAGGAGGTCAGCAACAGCGGGTCGCCATTGCGCGCGCGCTGGTCAATGAGCCGGTCATGATTCTGGCGGATGAGGCTACGGGTAATCTGGATACGCGGACTTCATATGAGATTATGGCGCTGATGCAGGAGTTGAACAGGGAGCAGGGCAAGACAATCGTGTTTGTGACGCATGAACCGGATATAGCAGCGTTTAGTAGCAGGACAGTGATGTTGCGGGACGGGAAGGTGGTGAAGGATACAAAGAATGAAAATGTGAGGTCGGCAAAGGAGGCGTTGGCGTCATTGCCGGTAACGGATGATTATTAATGGTTGGAAAAATTAGAAGTTGACTTTGATAGCCTGGTATTTTTAAGAAATGTTGAAAATGTTAAGATTGTGTCAGAGGATCTTTTTTTTCTCCAGGCTTAAGATGATCATTACACATATGAATGTAATAAACCTCATAAGAATCGCTTTCAAAGCCTTGCTCCGCAATAAACTGCGGGCATTCTTAACGATGCTCGGTATCATCATCGGGGTAGCCGCTGTAATTGCCATGGTCGCCATCGGGCAGGGGAGTAAGGAAAGCATTCAGTCCCAGTTATCCAGCATGGGATCCAATATGATCACCATCCTTCCCAGCAGCAATGTAGCAGGAGGCGCCAGGCTAGGCGGCAGCTCTGTCAACACCCTTACAATTGATGATGTAAAAGCCATCCGGAAGCAAGCTGAATATGTAAGTGCTGTATCACCTGCGGCTAATAGCAGCGGCCAGTCAATCAACGGTGCGCTCAACTGGCCTACTACGATATACGGTGTAAGTCCGGCTTACCTGGATATACGTCAATGGGCATTAAAAGACGGTATACCTTTCAGTGAGGAAGACGTTCGCGCCTCCGCAAAAGTGTGTCTTTTAGGGCAGACAGTTGTATCTAATTTATTTCCCAATGGCGACAATCCTATAGGCAAAATTATCCGCTTCAATAACATCCCTTTTCAGGTGATCGGGGTGCTCCAGGCAAAAGGACAAAGCTCCTTCGGGCAGGATCAGGATGATGCGATCATTGCTCCTTATACAACTGTACAAAAGAGAATTCTGGCGTCTATATATTTTCGTACTATCTACGCATCTGCAGTTAGTGAAAGTGCTTCTGATGCGGCCACAAACGAAATCACTTCAATCATTCGTAAACAGCACCGTCTCCGGGCGTCTGACGAAGATGATTTCCAGGTACGTACCATGGCGGAACTGATTAGTGCACTGAGCTCTACAAGTAACTTGTTGACAATACTACTAACTGCCATAGCAGGCATTTCGCTGGTGATAGGAGGGATTGGAATCATGAATATCATGTATGTATCGGTGACAGAGCGTACCAGGGAAATTGGGTTGCGTATGTCGATAGGGGCAAGAGGAATTGATATATTGATGCAGTTTTTGATTGAGGCCATTATGATTAGTATAACAGGAGGGATCATTGGTGTGATTTTAGGGATCACCTCTGCCCAACTGATCACGATGTTTTTATCATGGCCTACATTGGTCTCAGAATCGTCTATTGTGTTGTCGTTTTTGGTTTGTGCTGCAACGGGTGTGTTTTTTGGGTATTATCCGGCGCAGAAGGCATCGAGATTAGATCCGATAGAAGCATTGAGGTATGAGTAGGGGAGTATTTGTTTTCGGAAAGGATAGAATCTGATGGAGATTGAGGTATGAGTAGGGTAGGTATCTGTTTCCGGAAGGGATAGCATCTGATGGAGGTATTGTGGTATAAGTAGGGTAAGTATTTGTTTCCGGAAATGGATAGAATCTGATGAAGGTATTGTGGTATGAGTAGGATAAATATTCAGTTCCCGAAAGGGTTGAGATGGAAGTTGAGGTATGATTACGGGAAAACTATTTATCAAAAGCGCTGAAAGCGTAGAACTTTCTATAGTTTTTTTCATTCTTTACAGACGTGTTTTTGAGCACCAGCATTAAAATAAATACAACATGAGAGTTAAATACGAAGAACTGAAAGACGTTTTCAAAGAAAAATTAATAGACCTGGGATTTGACTCCGCAAAAGCAGACATCGTCTCTGGCATCTTCGCTGACAACAGTCGTGATGGCGTCTATTCCCATGGCTTGAACCGTTTTCCGGTATTTGCGCAATTAATTACAGATGGTCTGGTAAATCCTAACGCTATCCCTGAAATGGTAGAAAAACACGGTCTTGTCGAAACCTGGGAAGGCTACAACGGCCCGGGCATGTTCAATGCCACTGTATGTATGGACCGCGCGATCGAACTGGCGAAACAATATGGTGTAGGTATTGTGGGCATTCGTAACACTAATCATTGGATGCGTGGAGGCACTTATGGATGGCAGGCCGCACAGGCAAATTGTATCGGGATTTGTTTTACAAATGCAATGGGTAGTATGCCACCATGGGGTGGAACTTTTCCCCGTCTGGGTAATAATCCGTTAGTGATAGCTGTACCTCGTGCGGAGCATCCTATTGTACTGGATATGGCTATGTCTCAATATTCCTATGGCAAGATGCAGGAGTATGAATTAAAACATAAGCAACTGCCATTTGATGGTGGTTATGATAGCAAAGGAGAGTTGTCCCGTGATCCGGCAGAAATAAGGAAAACGAAGAGAGCGTTGCCTATTGGCTTATGGAAGGGGTCTGGTTTGGCACTTATGCTGGATGTATTGCTGGCAGCATTAACTGGTGGCCGTACTGTAGAGCAGATTACTGCCAGTGGAAAAGAGTTCGGTGTATCACAGTGTTTTATTGCGATTCATAAACCTGATTTGCATGAAAGTTTGATAGAGGGGATTTTGGAGTTTACCAAGTCAGAAAGTCCGGAGGAGATTAGTTTTCCGGGAGAGAATACATTTAGAACGAGGTTGGAGAATATGAGAGAGGGGGTGCCTGTGAATGAGGAAATGTGGGAGAAGGTAAAGGCGATTTAGGGGAGGTAATTCTCCTTGATATGTTAATTTATAAATGAGCATCTTTCTTTGATACACTTGAATCTCACTTTGGTAAAATTGAATTCACCTTGCTACCTTTGAATTTTACTTTGCTATAGTTGAATTCGCCTTGCTACTATTGAATCTCACTTTGTTCCCATTGAAGGTTGGGTTATCTCATTTTTTCTTCCCTATATTTTTAATTGTAGCAATTGAGACTTTGGGTAACCATATGGAGTAATGAGAGAAAACCAACTTCAAGATAAATATTTTCTTAAGTCACTCAGGTAAATGAAAAAAAGGAGGAAGATTTAACCTGGGAATTGTTAGGCTTAATCTGGATTCACGCAATAGTCAAAAATTAACAATTAATAACCAACAATCGTTAAATTTCCTGTACGAATCTCAGGGTATCCAGACTAGATCTTTAATTTACCAAACTCATATGAAAAAAGCACTCCTTATTAAAATTCGGGAAAGAGAAAGCGTCGCCATTAGCTATTTTAATTTCCTGGCCCCTTTCCCTCACCACCTTCTGGTCCTTCACCGTCCGATTATCCTTCGCAGCCCGGTTAGACTCCTTCGTTTTCCGGCTACCGTTCGCCTTGCAGCTATCCAGAGCCCACCGGCTAGACTCCTCCGCTTCGCAGCGGCCCTCTGCCTCTCCATGTTCGCCCTGCTCTGCCTCCACCTTCCCACCTTCGCACAAAAAAACGTCATCGTTTATCAAACCGACTTCGGTCTTAAAGACGGTGCTGTTGCCGAAATGAAAGGTGTCGCCATCGGCGTATCTCCCTCCCTTCAGATATTCGACCTCACCCATGAAATCCCCGCTTACAACATCTGGGAAGCCGCTTACCGTCTTCAGCAAACAGCTCCTTACTGGCCGGCTGGTACTGTATTCGTTTCCGTCGTCGACCCTGGTGTAGGCTCTTCCCGGAAATCCGTCGTACTAAAAACAAAAAGCGGCCATTTCTTCGTCACTCCCGATAATGGCACCCTCACTCTCGTCGCTAAGCAACTAGGCATCGCAGCCATCCGCGAAATCGATGAATCCCGCAATCGCCGCCAGCATTCCTCCGAATCATACACTTTCCACGGTAGAGATGTATACTCTTACACCGCTGCCCGCCTGGCTTCCGGCACTATTACCTTCGATCAGGTTGGCCCGAAACTGCCAGATACAGTCGTACGGATCCCTTTTCAGGAGCCGGTTTACAGCAATCATGTCATTAGCGGCAATATCCCCGTTTTGGATATTCAATATGGAAATGTCTGGACCAATATTGATGGTGCTACTTTTGACCAATTAAAACTACACATTGGGGATACACTACATGTAAAAATCTTCCATAGCGATACGTTAATTTATACTGGAGATATGCCTTATGTTACCACCTTTTCAGCAGTGCGGGAGGGTGCGCCCCTGGCTTATCTCAATAGTTTACTCAATGTGTCGTTTGCATTAAATATGGAGAACTTTTCTTTAAGTTACCACATTTATAGTGGCCCTGATTGGAAAGTAGAAATTAGTTCAAAAAATGAATAAGCATAAAAATGGCAAAAAGGAATGAACAGAATGAATACACTTTTAATCGCGCATTTTTGCTTAATTTCACAGCCATTCAAAACAATAAAAAAGCTCAACGTAACACCAGCTTATGCCACAACCGGATCATACCAATGACCTGTTTCACCTGGCGGCAAATTATATCAACGAAACAAACCGTCATATCTTTCTGACCGGAAAAGCCGGAACAGGTAAAACAACTTTTCTCAAATACATTCGGGAAAATACAACTAAAAATACAGTAGTCGTTGCGCCGACAGGCGTAGCCGCCATTAATGCAGGAGGCGTAACCATGCACTCCTTTTTTCAATTGCCTTTTGGCCCTTATGTGCCCTCTGGTGCACACCTGTTTGGCGTAGATAACGGTGTAACGGATACGCATGCTCTTTTCAGAAATATTCGTTTCAATTACGAAAAGAAAGAACTGATAAAAGAAATGGAACTCCTCATCATCGATGAGGTCAGTATGGTCCGCAGTGATACACTGGATGCCATCGACGCCATTCTACGTCACTTCCGTAATCAGCCATTGGTGCCATTCGGCGGCGTTCAGGTACTATATATTGGAGACCTGTTTCAGCTACCTCCCGTAATGCCAGATGATCAATGGCACTTGCTGAAAGATCACTACCAAAGTGTGTTTTTCTTTCATGCCCGTGTCATGCAACAGGCGCCGCCACTATATATTGAACTGAAAAAGATCTACAGGCAGAATGAGAGAACTTTCATCGATATACTCAATGGAGTACGCAACTGTACGCTGGACTGGGAGGGGATTACAACCCTGAATGAACGTTACGATCCGAAGTTTACCGGGGAGGGCGATCAATACATCGTACTCACCACGCACAACCGTAGAGCCGATGAAATCAATGCGGTTCGACTGGCCAATATGCCTGGAGAGTTGTACAGTTTCACAGGAGAGATCAAAGGTGATTTCAGTGATAAGGCACTACCTACTGATATGCTTCTCCAAATCAAACCCGGCGCACAGGTCATGTTTATCAAAAATGACCTGGCAGAACCACGCCGTTACTATAATGGTAAACTAGCCACCGTAGAACGTGTGATCGACGACAATAAAATCGTTGTTGTACTGGCCGGTAGCAATGAAACGCTTGTACTGGAAAAGGAAACATGGCGTAACATCCGATATTCGCTAAATAAAACTGAAGGCACCGTAGAGGAAGAAGAAGTGGGTAGTTTTACGCAATATCCCATCCGTCTGGCATGGGCCATTACCATTCACAAGAGCCAGGGCCTGACCTTCGAAAAAGCCATTATTGACGCAGGAAATGCATTTGCACCAGGACAGGTATATGTCGCCCTAAGCCGCTGTACTTCGCTGGAAGGGCTGGTACTAAATACCAGAATTCATCCGGGAGCCATTCGTACCGACGAAAAAGTACTGGATTATTCTAACCGCGAAACCGAAGTAGACAACCTCTTTGCTAATCTGGAAAAAGAGAAACTTGTATTTTGGGCGGCACAGCTGATTAAACTATTCGGCGCAGAAAAGATTGCATCCGAGCTACAAATGCATGCTCTCTGGCTAAGAGACAAGAAGATGAACGGAATGGAAAGTGCGCTGAACCTAAGCCGTAATCTGCAATTGAAAGCAGTACAGCTGCAAGATGTCGGAAATCGTTTCAGGAATCAGCTGGAACCTTTATTGGAACAATTACTGGTAGATGGAGATACCTCTTTGCTGAAAGAAAGAGTGACCAAAGCTGTCGCCTATTTTACGCAGGATATGTTTGAAGGGCTAATACAGCCAATCAGGCGGGAATTGGAACTGGTAAAGGATATTCCGAAGATTAAGAAATATACAGCTCAGCTGGTGATGCTGGAAGAATTTATGTGGAACCGGTTGTTTAGATTCGTGAATGCCAGTTATGGTGAGTTGCGGTTTAGTGAAGGACTTCCTGATTATGCCGCCATGCGTACGCCATCCAGGGAAAAGGAAAAAGAAAAAACGAAAAAGCGGGAAGCCGGTGGGAGCCGCAGAGATTCTGTGGAGATGTTTCAGGCAGGGAAAACACTGGCTGATATTGCAGCAGCAAGGAATCTCGCAATTAGTACGATTGAGAGCCATCTGGCAGATGCTGTAGGGCAGGGGGAGCTGGAATTGTCAAAAGTTTTGAGCGAAGAGAAGATAAACATGATACTGCCGCTTGTGAAGGAGATGGGAGTGACGGCATCAGCACCGATTAAAGCAAAATTGGGTGATGATGTGAGCTGGGGAGAAGTGCGGGCCGTCCAACAACATTGGAAAAAGATGACGGAGAAGGATTAGGTCGTCTCTTGTAATTAAAAAGCTGGATCTCAATTCATAAGAATAGATCCAGCTTTTTTTAGAAATTTACAAGGTTCCCAATAATTAAACTGAGGCATTCCAAATTAACGTATAGCTGGATCTAAATTCAAAAAATAGATCCAGCATTTTTTGAAAAATTACAACCCACCCCAAATATTTGCACTAAGACATTTCTCATCCCTACAGATGCCTCCCTCCATTCTCCCAAAAGATACACCCCATAAGCACCCTCCTCCATCCTTAAAAAGACCTTCGTCCCTCACCCAAAACTCCCCCAAAAACTCTCCTCCCATGCCAGGATCTTCCCCCATTTCCCGCAATAAACACCCTCTTCTATCCTTAAAAAGACCTTCGTCCCTCACCCAAAACTCCCCCAAAAACTCTCCTCCCATGCGAAGATCTTACCCCATCCCTTCCCCAAAAACGCTCAAAATGCCTCCCTCCATCCTCCCAAAAGATATACCCCATAAGCATCACCCTCCATCCCGCCAAAAAAACTGCCCCCCCATCCCCAAAAAAACAAAATCCACCCTATCATTATATTCCTTAATTTTGGAACGATAATTCTAAAATATATGTCAGACAGGAAAATAAGACTCAGCGTACTAGACCAATCCCCCATCCGCAGAGGCTCCAACGCAGTGGAAGCTCTCCAGGAATCCATCCAACTTGCCCAACTGGCAGACCGCCTCGGCTTCACCCGCTATTGGCTTTCCGAACATCACAATACCCGTGCACTCGCCGGCGCCGCGCCCGAAATACTCATCGCACGCCTGGCAGCCGCTACTAAATACATCCGCCTTGGCTCAGGTGGCGTCATGCTACCCAACCACAGCACACTAAAGGTCGCAGAGAACTTTCGCCTCCTGGAAGCCCTCTACCCAAACCGCATTGACCTCGGCATAGGCCGCGCACCCGGTGGAGACCGTCTTACTGCCCACATCCTCAACCCCTCCAACAGCTTCGAACCCAGAGAGTTCGTACAGCAAATCCACGATCTCGAAGGCTTCCTCACCGACAGCGACACCCTCGGCACCGTCCATGAAAAGGTAAAAGCCATTCCCCAGATCGACACCTTCCCCGGTTTGTGGATGCTAACCAGCAGTGGGGAAAGCGGGCTCCTAGCTGCACGGCAGGGTTGGGCCTTATCCTTCGCCCATTTCATCTACCCCGTCGGTGGCCCTCAGGCTGTCAGAACCTATCGCGATCGCTTCCAGCCATCCGTCTTCTTCTCTCAACCAGAAGCAAACGTCGGTATCTTCGTCTTCTGTGCTGATACTCAGGAAAAAGCTGACGAACTGCAAGCCATGATGGACTACCGCCTCCTCAGCCTCGAAAAGGGCAAATTCGACGTTTACCCTACCTGGGAAGAAGTGAGAGATTACGAATACACCGACATGGAATGGCAACGCGTAATGGCCAATAGAGGTCGTATGATCTCCGGAACACCTAAAAACGTGAAGATTAAATTGCAGAAATTAGCTGATGATTATCAGGTAGATGAGATCGTAATCGCCACCATGGCCGACAAAGTAGAAGACCGTTTCCGCTCCTACGAACTCCTGGCAGAACAATTCCAGCTGGAACCAAGAAAAATTGATTAAAAGAAATATCCAAAATGGGAAATGCAACATGTTAATACGAAAATATAACAGGCTGCATTTCCCCAATACCTATTGAAAATCAAATTATCCCCTCCTTAATACTCTTCAAAAAAAAATAATACATAATATCTATATTAACCGGTATACTTGTTGTTGTATCCCGGAAGGCTCCAATATCAGATGCCGGGTTGAATTTAAACTTACGCATGGAACAGCAATTAGAAACTGGCACCTTCAGGGACAACAATGTAGAATGGATGCGACTCGCACTCCTGTCCGCCGGATTGGGTATCTGGAACATGGACCCCTTGAAACAAGAAGTAAAATGGGACGATCGCTGCCGGGAACTCTTTGGCTTCCCCGAAGGCCATGTAATTGAATACCAGGACATCCTGAAATATATCCATCCTGACGACAAAGCCCGCGTAGACCAGGCTGTCATGACCGCCCTTAAACCCGAATGTGGTGGCGACTACGCCATTCGCTTCCGTACCATCGGCGCTCAGGATAAAAAACTCCGCTGGCTCGATTGCAAAGGCAAATCTTACTTTCTCCCTGATGGCACAGTCTACCGCTTTGCCGGCACCGTACAAGACATCACCCGTGAGATTGAAGACCGTGAACGGGAAGAACTCATGATCGCCCTTGTCGAAAACAGCCCCGACTACATGGCCGCTGCCGACAACGAGGGGCGCTTTTTCTACATGAATACTGCCGGTAAAAGAATGCTCGGTATCTCCGATGAATTCGACATTACCTCCCTCATCAATAAAGACCTCTTTCATCCGGATGATTTTACTTTCATGGGCCAGGAAGTCTACCCTGAACTACTCGCTGGCCGCAAATGGTCCGGCACCATCAATGTTCAGCATACAATATCAAAAGAACGCATCCCCTGTTACGGCGACTTTATCGTGATCCGCGAACCAGGTTCCGATAAGATCATTGGCCGCGGAGCTACCCTGCGTGATCTGCGTCCCGCCCTCCAGGCCAGGCAGGAACAGCAAAAACTCCTCGCCCTTCTTGAAAACAGCCGCGATTTTGTGAGCCTCTCCGACGAAAATGGCCACGTTTCTTATGTGAACCCCGCCGGCCTCCAACTCGTTGGCCTGGATTCCGTAGAAGAGGCAAAACGTTCCAACAGGGATTTCCTCTTCCCCGAAGCCGTAAATGGCATCATGGAAGAAATCAATGCTGCCATAGCCGAAAAAGGCCAGTGGACTGGCGAAGTGAACTACCGTAACTTCAAAACCGGCGAAGCCATCCCGGTATTCGTCACCACCATGCGTGTCATCGATAGCGCCACCGGTGTCTCACAAGGTAAAGCCACCACTTCCCGCGATTTACGTCAGGAAAAGGCCATTCGCCAGCAACAAACAGAAAACCGGGCAGAACTCGAGCGCATGGTAGAAATGCGCACCAGCGAACTAAAAAAGGCCAATATCGACCTGAATATCGTCAACCAGAACCTTGAGCAATTTGCGTATGTAGCAAGTCATGATCTGCAGGAACCTCTTCGCAAGATCAATATGTTCTCTGCACTCTTGCAGGATAAATACCAGGACCAGCTAAACGAAACCGGGATGCGCAACCTGGGTATTATCCGGAACGCAGCTACCCGCATGACCACATTGATTCAGGACCTGCTGGCATTTTCACGCGTCTCCCGGCAAGACCACCTGTTTGAAGCCGTGGATCTCAAAAAGACCATTCATCAGGTACTCACCGATCTGGATATACTGATTCAGCAAAAAGATGCAGTCATTGAAATGGACGATCTGTGCACCGTACAGGGAATCCCTCTGCATATGACGCAACTCTTCCATAACCTGCTCAGCAATGCACTGAAATTTACTCAGCCCGATAAACAACCACTTGTAAACATCCGCAGCCGAAGACTCTCCAACTCCGAAGTCGCAGAACATCCGCAATTACAAAACAGCATGCCTTACTGCGAAATTCGTGTAACAGACAACGGTATTGGATTTGCACCTGCCTACGCGAAAAAGATCTTTGTAATTTTCCAGCGACTGCACGGTAGAGGAGAATACGAGGGCAGTGGTATCGGTCTCGCATTGTGCCAAAAAATAGTGACCGCACATCATGGAGTAATCTATGCCGAGTCAGAAGAAGGGAAGGGGGCAACATTTATCGTAATTTTGCCGGTATTTACCAGTTGATACCCAGCCAATTGCCGTTTTCTGCTCATATATTACATATTTATTATAAAATATTCATATTTTTGTAATAAATAATAGAACCTTTCCTATGAAGAAACTTTTGCTGCCGGTTATCTTGATCGCGATTGCAATCACAGCCTGTACCAAAGAAGGGGCTACGGAAGGGGGTTCAACTAATAACCCCGACACTACCGTGGTTACCACGCCTGTGGCAGGAGCTGACAGTGTTGTCACTTTCCAGGACGTTAATATTGGTTGGAGCCCGAATAGCAGTACTTATGGACGTGTATTTTCCTCCAAAACAGGGGCAGTTTATTTAGACAACGCCATTCCTGATACGATGGGTAAATATATAGACCTTGCATTTAATTATTTCGGGACTGTTCAGATGAATTTCCTGAGTGCAAACGATGCATCTTTCGACCTGACAGTAGCTGGTTCAAAGACGACACTGGTACGTAACTATGTACCTGCCGATACCTTTGCTGTCGCTGCTTTCGATACATTGACTCATGCAGTGACCCTGCAGAAATTGTATGTAACTACCGATAACAATTCATTCGGTGCCACCAATCTGCCGCTGCTGGTGTTCTTTAAGAATGGCAATGGAAAGAAAGGAGTAGTGAAAGTTAAGAGCCTGGCATCAGATCATATTATTGCTGATGTGAAAGTTCAATACTAATAAAACGTATACATGAAAAAGCGCTTTCCCGAAAAGAGAAAGCGCTTTTTGTTTTATATAAAATGTAATCCCTTACTATTGACTACACCGCCCATGAATATACGGTGCATCTCCTTTAGCAGAAATTTGTCCTGATATACCGCTTGTACCTGATGGTAATAGAGACGGGCGAGCAGGAGCTTGTCTGTGTCTGATTTGTAAACCCCTTCTAATAATCCCCGTTCTATATTTTGTATTATAAAAGGAAAGATTTCCGTGTCACGAAAGTAACAGAGCCGCAACCAATGCTCTGTATAATAGGTTTGTAATTCAGCCATGATAATAGGAGTGACCAGCGCAAGCGTCTCCTCCATAAAGCAGAAATAACTTTGTAGTTCCGTCACTGCATTAAAGGATAATGATGGGATCATGCGCAAATGCTTGCCACTCTTTGCAATCCATTCAGCTATGATGGCGCGTATAAGCGCTTCCTTGCTTTCAAAATGAATATAGAATTCCCGCTTTTTTATCTGACAATGACTGCTGATGTGATCGATGTTCGTCGCCCGTAATCCTTGTGTAACAAATAATTCAGCTGCAATTGTCATGATCCGCATCATTTCCTTTTTCATGGGATATGTGTTGTTTTTGCCTAAAAAACTTATAAACTACCTATAGATTTTTTATACCCGGCCTCATTGATCTTGTACTCCACCTTTGCATCTATCAGGCTACTATATGCCTGTTGCCAGATCACCTGCGCTTCCTGTACATCCTTTCCCGTAATAGTGCCTGCCTTAAAACGATCATTTGCTAACTTCAGGTTTTCATCTGCCTGTTGTAAAGACAACAACGACAGATTTACTTTCCGTGAAGATTGATTCACCGCAAGGTAAGCCTGCTGTACCTCCAGGTCAACCAGCTCCTTTGTATCAATCAATTGTTGCTCCTGAGCGGCAAGTTTCAATGTTTGCTCCTTCACTTTCCCGGATCTTTTTCCCCAGTCAAAAATCGGAACACTAATACTCGCTAATCCAAAGTAAGACCCCATAAAATTGCTTCCGTCTTTGAGGTTCACACCCTTTCCCGCAGTTGCAAGTCCACTAAAACCAATACCTATGGTAGGCCGTGATTCTGCTTTCAACAATTGCCGCTGCAATTGTCCTGCTTCAATGGCCTGATGCAATAGCTGAATCTCTGCCCGCTTCTCACCATTGCCTTGCTGTGTCTGTGTTTGAAAGCCCCCGCTAATACTATCGGCAATCGAGAAATTCGTATTTCCCGGTATCCCCGTTAACTGTGCCAAACGCAACTTTGCCAGCACCAGCCCGTCTTCTGCCTTGGTAATATTCAATTCCGCTTCATTCAGGTTAACATCTACTCTCAATAAATCATTCTTATAAATCAACCCCGCATCATATGAATTCTGCAAATCCTGATGCAGAACTTTCAGCATATCTCTAAAACGATTCGCCAATACAATCTTCTCCTGCACCTGAATCACCTGCCAGTAAGCCGTCTCCACATTCAATAATACCTGTGAAGTCGTCAACATCCGCTGCGTTTCTTTGATCTCCACACCTTTGTTGGCAGCAGCCTTTCCTGTCTTAATTTTTCCACCTGCATAGATCGCTTCGGAAGCTGTGACCGTCGCACTCCCAAAATAATCCGGGATCATTCCATTGAGTGCGCCCCCGATCGGCTTGCCCAGGTACACCCCCATCACAGATCCGTCTATAGTTGGATAAGCACTGGCAGCAACTGACTGAGCGGCGGCTTTAGCTGCATCTATTTCATATTGCGCCGCTTTCAGTTGTCTGTTTTGTTCCAATGCCATCTTCCGGCAATCAGCCAATGATAAATTACCTGACTGTGCACGCAGTAAGAAAGGACTGCACATCAATCCAATCATTATTACAACTGCTTTTACCGGTTTATACTGAATATCAGGTGTACCGGTGGTTTCATGGGGTGGTCGTACAAACAGGTAATACATCACCGGAATAACGAACAATGTCAGCACCATAGAAACAATCAATCCTGAAGCCAATACACTACCTAATGGTGCCCATAACGGAGACTTACCAACAATCATTGGTACTACCCCAATCGCCGCTGCTGCAGAAGTCAGGAATATTGGTCGCATACGGCGCTTCGCAGCCGCCAATGCTGCAGCTTTAATGCTGTAATGATGGTCCCTCACCAGCTCATCTGCATAATCCACGAGTATGATACCATTCCTCACCACAATTCCGATCAGGCTGATAATACCCATGAATGCAGTCATCCCCATTGGATTCCCTGTAATGAATAACCCTAAAAATGCCCCTAACAGGCTTAATGGGAAAGTTGCCAGGATGATCAGTGTCTTACCAAACGTTTTGAACTGGAAGAGCAATGTCAGCAGGATTAGCAGCAGACTGGTACCTAATGCTAAACCCATACCCGGTGCGTTGTCTGCTGAAGATTCAGCGTCTCCACCATATTCTATACGCACCCCATCCGGCAATGATATCTTTGCTATTGCTGGTTGTACTTTCTTTAAAATGTCTGAAGCCCTGATACCACGTTGTGCTTCAGAAAGCACCGTGAGGGTACGCAACCCATTCCTATGGGCAATCACACCCGTATGCCAGGAAGGTGCAATATCAGCCACCTGTTTTAACAATACTTTGTTGACGTGCAAATTACCCAGGTCGCTGAAATTCGTTCTGTTTGCAGTATCCAACCGAAGATAAACGGAGATCGGTTTATCGCCTTCCCAGAGCTGCGTAACCGCAAAACCTTTCAACCCTGCACCCATCGTTTGTGTAATCGCCTGGTTAGGCACATTGAGTCGCGCTGCTTCGTCTTCTTTTACCTTCAGACTAATGCCAAGATAGTCATCCTCATAATCAGAACGCACCCAGTTCGTACCTTCCGCATGTTGTAAAATATCGATCACCTGTTCCGCCACTTTCTTCTGATCATTGAGATTATCGCCTACTATGCGCACCGCAATCGGTGATCCTTCCTGCATACTCAACTGACGCAGACGTACATAACCATCAGGCAGGAATTTATCGAAAATGGGCAGGTATTCCTTCACCAGTTCATTTGTTGCGTCACTGCTGACGGTATTAATGAAAACCTGTGCAAAGTTGCGCCGGGGCATCTCCGGTGCATAGGTCACATTGAATCGCGGAGAGCTCGTTCCAATAAAGCTGGCGGTATTTACCACACGTTTATCTTTCTTCAGTTCTGCTTCCACTGCCTTCACCACTTTTTCTGTTTCTTCCAGAGAGGTACCATTAGGCATCCAGATCTCTGCATTGAACTGTTTACTTTCACTTAGTGGAAAGAACTCCTGACTTACCTTACTAGCCAGTACCAGCGCCAGCACAAGCGCCATGACCGCTACAGACAGCGTCACTTTGGGGAAACGAAATGCAATTTCAATTCCTTTATTAAAGGTCTCCTGCAATCTGTCTAAAAGGCTACGCTTATTACCCCGGTTACTCATCTTATGTTTCAATCCCTGTTTGATAAACACATAACAGGTGTAAGGCGTCACGAGCAAAGCCACGGCCATAGAGGTAATGAGTGCTACAGCTACAGTTACCGGCAAAGCCGCGATAAAATCCTTCGCGATACCAAACATAAAAATAGCCAACGGAGCAAAGGCAAATACAATGGCCAGTGTTGCTGTAAAGATCGGTAATGACAACTGCTTCGCCGCCTGCCAGGCAGCTGCCCAGGGCGTAATGTCTTCATCCAGTTTTTCAATGTAGTTGTCAACTACCACAATGGCATTGTCTACCACCATTCCCAGAACAATGATCAATGCGGCCAGCGTTACCTGGTGCAATTCAATCCCCATGATATTGATAAGACCAAAAGTGATGAGGATAGAAATCGGTGCTGCCACAGAGGCCACAGCAGCCACACGGAATGGTAGTAACAACATCACCACGAGGATCACAGAACCAATCGCCAGTCCAAATTCACGCATAAAGTGTTTAATACTATCATCCACCACCTCTGGCTGATTCACAATTGTATTGATCTGGATGTCGTCCGGCAATTTAGACTTGATGTCTGCCAGCTTTTCTTCAATTGTATGTCCGAACTGCACGATATTATTACCCGGTTGCATTTCAATTGCCAGCATCAATACCCGGTCATTACCCACCCGGATGTATGAAGAGGGCTCTTCGAACCTGCGGCTGATAGTCGCCACATCTTTTAGTCGTACAACGGTACCAGTCGGCGTAGTGTAAATGATTTGCTCGGCAATATCTTTCTCCGTCTTATACTGACTATTCGTAAACACCGGAATTGTATTCGAACTGACGGTAACCTCCCCGGAATAACCCGTTACGTTTTCCATTTGCAGGGTACGTACAATAGCAGACAGATCGAAACCATACTGTTGGAGTTGCTCATCGTGAACAGTTACATAGATCTGTTGTTGCTGCCCACCAGAGCGGTTGATTTTAGATACTTCAGGAATTACCTTCAGCCCATCCTCGATCTTATCCATATACTTCTCCAGCTCGGCATAGTTGCGGAGAGGGGAGGACACTGTAATGATCTGCGCAGTCACATCGCCAAAGTTGCTGTTCACTACAGGACCAATTACACCCGAAGGGATATTAGATCTCAATGTCGTGTTTAAACCATGTTGCAGCGTACTCCAGAATTTCTTTCGATCCTTTACTTCTGTATGCAGATTAACAGTGATGAATACCTGTCCGTCTTTTGTTTGCGAAGTCGTTTTCTTCTTATCAATTTCTTCGTAAGAGAACAGGAATTGTTCGATCTTATTCGTTACCTGTTTCTCCATTTGCACCTCATCGGCACCCGGATAAAAAGCGTATACCATAGCAACCGGCATATCGATCTTTGGGTTTTCCGAGCGGGGCATATTCAGGAGCGCATAGAGCCCGAGCAGGAGCAACATACTCATGGCTACCAGCGTCACCTGTTTATATTTCATGGCAGCTTCAATGAAGCTGATCTTTTGTCTTTTCATGAGCCTTGTTTAAAATGATTATTCAACCGTCACGGCACTACCATCTTTAAGGTGTGACTGCCCGTTGGTGATCACCTGATCACCTTCCTGTAAACCGCTGGTGATGATTACTTCATTGCTGCCTGTGAGTAGCCCTGCAGTGATTCTTTTACGAATGGCTTTGTGCTGATCATTGGCGATGAACACATAGGTAAGGTCGTCCGCATCCCGAACAATAGCGGTAGCCGGAATAGAAATCGTATTGATCGCTTTACCGGTGTTAATGAATACATTGGTGAGCATCCCGGGTAACAGGCGATTATTACTATTGGTCAGCTTGATTTTGATAGTATAGGTCCTGGACACAGCATCCGCCTGTGGGTTGATGATGCTGATTTTTCCGGGAATGGTATCTTCCAGCGTAGCAATATATACTTTGGCCTCCATCCCATTTCGGATAGCGCCGATTTCACTTTCAGGAACAGTAATTTTTGCAGTGACAATATCCGTTTTGATTATTGTAAATGCTGGAATACCCGGTGCTGCGGTACTACCTTTTTCTATTTTGCGTGCGGTGATAATACCTGAGATAGGTGCGTATAATTTGCTATCGGCAATGTGTTTAGCGTTAATACTCTTGTTGGCCTGTGCCTGTGCAAGCTTTGATTTGATTTCGATATAATCCTTAGCCGGCAAGCTTCCTTTCTGATATAGTTCATTGAGACGTTTGTACATGTCTTCTGCCTGTTCCAGAGAGGCGTTGGCAATCGCCAGGGCATTGTTGTATTCGGTGGCATCGATACTGGCAAGCAATTGTCCCTGTTGTACATGATCGCCTTCCTGCACACTGATGTTATTAACGGTACCGGCTACTGCAAAACCGATGTCGGCGGAGTTGTCAGGTTCGATAGTACCGGAATAACTTAACTGGTGGGGAAGCGGGTCTTTTTGAATACGGATGGTTTTTACTTTTACAGGATCGGACTGTGGCTGCTTATCAGCCTTTGTACTACAGCCTGCAATCAGGGTAACCATTAGAAATAATGATGCCTGTCTTACAATCAATGTCATAAAATTGGTAATTGAAAATGAACAGATGATTTCACATCGCAAAGTTGGGTGTAATAAAGCGGGGAAAAAGGTTAGAAAATCGGTAAAAATGGTCTGAATGTCGGTTCATTTTTTTATAGTAGAAATAACAAGGCCGGAATATGATTATTCCGGCCATTCCTTAAACCTACAACTGTTACACTGTGTTGTAACACTAACCTTTAGTATTTTCGTTGCATCTGTCTATACTCTTTGGGAGAGTGCCCGACAAACCTTTTGAAATATTTTCCGAAGAAGGACTGATCACTGAAGTTCAGTTCTTCTGCTATTTGAAGAATACTGAGTGGCGTATCGCTGAGCATGCGTTTCGCTTCCAGTATTACAAAATGATCAATTATTTCTCCTGCTGTCTTACCCGTAATTTCTTTTACGGTTTCTGTCAGGTATTTCGGGGTCACGTGCAGCTGTTCGGCAAATGCCTGTACGTTTCTTTGCTGCCTGAAATGTTGTTGAACATGTGTAGTAAAGGCCATCACTAAATTCTCCTTGCGTGAGAAGTCGGCATGATTGATCCTGGCATATTTCTGTCCCATCCCACCCAATTCATATAATAGTGAGGCGAAGGCGTGATAAAAGAGTTCCTTGCCATAAGTATGTGTATTGTATTCTTCCGTTCGATGCAGCAGCATATTAAAAGTGCTGGCAATCGTGGCGGCATCTTTACTATCCAGTTGCCAGTGGGGACAATATTTCGTACTGAAGTAATTCATAAGATCGAGCAATTTGTCTGCAAAGATCTTACCCATGAAATCGACGGTGGCTGAAAGACCGCAAAGGATGGAATTGTCATCCATAGAGACCACCTGCTTCAGTGCGTGAGGAGTAGCCAGCAGGAGACTGTTAGGCTCCATCATATGCTCTTCCAGATTGATGGAGATCTTGAGACTACCTTTTACAACCAGTATAATGCTGAGGAAGTCGGACCGAAAGTTATTCCGCAATGCAGGAATATCCATGAATTGAAGATTGCAGTTGACGGCAAAACCGGGTACTGTTGACTTTAAGTCAATTTCCGTATCCTGCAGGAGTTCTGCATGTTTATAGACATTCGCAGTTTGTTTTTTACCTGCCATGCTTCATAATTGTGGTCTTTGAATCCGGTGTAAAGTTCTGGTAATAAATTTAGAACAAAAGGTTCATTAGTCGGCAAAACTGGTCTAAAAGTCGGTTAAAAGTCTCCTAATTTTCATTGTCTGATTGACAATTAAAAATAATATGCCTACCTTGGATTGAATCCATGTTAATATAAATGAAACGGTCTCGCTTTACAATCATGCTGCTCATGACGGCTGCCTTTGCCCATGCCCAGCAGCTTATTACAATTGATGTCAATAAAAAGGCACAGGTAATAGATAATATTGGTTCCTCTGGTGCCTGGTTCTCAGAGGGGATAGGTAAATACTGGTCGCCCGAGGTCCGGGAGCAGATGGCCAGGTGGTTATTTAGTAAAGGTTTTAAGAAAGATGGTTCGCCGGAGGGGATCGGCCTTTCCAGCTGGCGGTTTAATATCGGCGGCGGAACGGCAGAACAGGGAGATAGTAGTGGGATAAAGGATTTCCGAAAACGTGTGGAGTGTTTTATGAAACCGGATGGAACGTTTGACTGGTCGAAACAGTCAGGGTACCTGTGGTTTACGAAGAAGGCGAGGGCATATGGGGTGGAAACCCTGATTGCATTTTCGAATACACCGCCGGTGTGGATGAACGGGAATGGGCTGGGGTATAAGACAGCAAAGGATTACCGTTCGAATCTGAAGGTAGATCAGTATAGTGCCTATGCGGATTTCCTTACCAGGGTGTATCAGCATTTTGATAAGGAAGGGTTGCATTTCGATTATATCAGCCCGGTGAATGAGCCACAGTGGGATTGGAGTCATCCCTATGGAGATGCAGATCAGGAGGGAAGTGCGTGGACGAATAGTGAGGTGGTGCATATAGCCGGGGCCCTGGATACGGCGCTTTCCCGTGTGCATGCAAATACGAAGATACTGCTTTCTGAGGCGGGGAATCTGGAATATTTATATGCGCAGTCGGGGACTGCTTCCCACCAGATTCAGGCATTGAAAACAGGTGGTGTATACAATTTGTCGCATGTACCTGCCATCATTGGTGGCCATAGTTATTTTACCGACAAAGGAGATAGCAGCAGGCGGTCTATCCGTGCTCATTTAGCGGATACAGCTGCTAAATATGGTTTGCAATATTGGCAAACAGAGTACTGTATGTTAGCCGATGGCTATAAGGATGGGCTGGATGGTCCCCGTACGGCAATGGATTGTGCGCTGTTTCTGGCAAAGGTGATCCATGATGATTTTGTATATGGCAATGCTTCGGCATGGCAGTTCTGGAATAGTTGGGAGCCGGGTAGAGCGGATATGGATACAAGGTATTATCTGGTAGCGTTGCATCCAAAAAATAAGGAATATAAGGATGGTACAGTAACAGCGGTGAAGAATTTGTGGGCATTAGGGCAATATAGTCGCTTTGTGCGGCCGGGAATGCAGCGGGTGACGGCGGAGAGTGGAGATGCGTCACTGTTGGTGAGTGCTTATGTGAGTAAGAAACAGACGGTGTTGGTGTGTGTGAATTATGGGGAAGAAGCGAAGGTAGTAAATGTGGATGTGAAAGGAAGGAAGTTGAGTAATGTAAAGTATTATCGGACTAGTAAGGATGAGGATATGAAATTGCATGTTGTTCACGGTAAAAATGAACATGTTGAACTGACGGGGAGAAGTGTGGTGACAGTAGTGATGGAGTAGGGGGAGAAGAGGAAATTTGGAGGCTCGTAAAACCTGGTTTTACGGGCCTTTTGATTTTGTGAAGGGTTGAGTAGGAAAGAGAATGAAAAGAAGGGATATGGATGAGATTGAAGCCATTCCTCTGACCCCCAAAAGCCTTAGGAATGACTTATCTGCTTATCAACAACGCCACCCTGCCCAATACTGCACATTCCCCGGCATTAATGGGCTTTTGCCTCCACTCATCCATCCCAATAGGAATGTATAGGACAGTTCGCCCACTCCCATTTTTTACATTTGATTAATCAGATAGTGCAGCCACTATTCAAATTCCACAGTTAAACTAGATAAAAACCACAATTCCACATTTATGCAAGCTATTCTTGGTGTTTTTTTCCATTTCGTCGGAGGCTTTGCCTCGGGTAGTTTTTATATCCCTTTTAAAAAAGTCAGGAACTGGGCCTGGGAAAGTTATTGGATAGTAGGCGGATTCTTTTCCTGGCTGATCGTGCCCTTCCTCGCCGCATGGATCACCATCCCCGATTTTCTGAGCATCATCCGCGCTACTGACAGCACTACACTATTCTGGACCTATTTTATGGGCGTATTATGGGGCGTTGGCGGTCTCACCTTCGGCCTTACCATGCGCTACCTGGGTATGTCTCTGGGTATGTCCGTAGCACTGGGCTACACTTCCGCCTTCGGTGCACTGATCCCGCCTATATACAGGGATCTGTTCACCAGCGAAACCGCCCACACTTTTTCATCCATGGTTCACCATATCAGCGGACAACTGGTCCTTGCAGGTGTACTCGTTTGCCTCATCGGAATCGCCATCTGCGGAAAAGCCGGCATGATGAAAGAAAATGAATTATCAGATGCTGAGAAAAAGGAAAGTATCTCAGAATTCAATCTGAAAAAAGGGCTGATTGTTGGTACCATTTCCGGTATCCTCAGTGCATGTTTCAACTTCGGTATTGAAGCCGGGAAACCAATGGCCGCGATTGCTATTCAGCAAGGTGCCAATCCGCTCTTCCAGAACAATGTCATCTTCGTGGTGTTACTCTGGGGCGGTTTGACAACCAACCTGTTCTGGTGCCTGTTGCTGAATACCAGGAATAAAACTTTTAGTGATTATACGAATAAGCAAACACCTTTGGCCGGTAACTATTTCTTTGCGGCGCTGGCAGGAACAACCTGGTTCTTCCAGTTCTTCTTCTATGGAATGGGAGAGAGCAAGCTAGGTAACGGTGCAAGTTCATGGATTCTGCACATGGCCTTTATCATTATGATCTCAAGCTTGTGGGGGATTACTTTGAAAGAGTGGAAGGGGGTGAGCAGGAAGACCTTTGGAACTATACTTGCCGGGGTAGTGACGATTGTCATTTCAGTATTGCTGGTAGGATATGGGAACTCATTGGCGGAATAATTAAGCGTTGGTAGCATAAAATGCCTATTCATCGTTGGATTAAATAAGAGTTGGCAAAATAGATTGCTATTTCATGGGAACATTAAAAATGCTTATTCATTAGCAAAATAAACGAGTATTTTCCGAATAATATATTTACTCATTTGCCGGAATATAACTATTGGCAGCATAAAATGCCAACTCATTCGCAAATGAAATAGGCAAATTGATAATTGAAATGTCGCTCTGTCAAGCCACCTCATAGCAATTAACAATCAAACGCAACCACCTAAATAAAAGAAAAATATTTAAACATTCATACATGATTCAGTCAGTAAATTTCAAGCACGTAAGCTACTTATGGGATGAGGAAAAGGCCGCCGCACTGGCTGGTGACGAAGTTGGCCTGTTAATTTACCGCTCCAACCTACTGGGCGCCGATCTTCGCTTAACAAACTATGGCGGAGGCAACACCTCCTGCAAAGCCATGGCCAAAGACCCGCTTACCGGAAAACAAACAGAAGTGATGTGGGTAAAAGGTTCGGGTGGTGACCTGGGCACCCTCAGGCGCAGTGGACTCGCCGCTTTATACGTAGACCGCCTGCACAGCCTCGAGAATATTTACAAAGGCATTGAAATGGAAGATGAAATGGTAGAACTCTTCAACCACTGCATCTACGACCTGAAATCCAAAGCCCCTTCTATCGACACTCCATTGCATGGTTTCCTGCCATTCAAACATATCGATCACCTGCATCCTGACGCGGCTATCGCTATCGCAGCTGCCAAAGACGGAGAACGTATCACTCAGGAACTCTTCAACGGCGCTATCGGTTGGGTACCCTGGCAGCGTCCAGGCTTCGACCTCGGTCTCCAACTCCGCGAATGCCTGAACAACAACCCAAATATCAGGGGCATTATGCTCGGCTCTCATGGTCTCTTCACCTGGGGTGATACCGCCTACGAAAGCTATATCAACACCCTCGAAGTGATTGAACGCTGCGCCTCTTATCTGGAAGATAATTACAAAAAACAACCTCAGGTATTCGGTGGCGCTAAGATCAGCCCTGCCGCTCCTGAAGTACGTAAAAAACAAGCCGCTGCACTCGCACCCGTATTACGTGGTCTGTGCTCCGGGCATACCCGCATGATTGGTCATTTTACCGATGATCCACGCGTACTCGAATTTATCAACTCCAACGATCTCGCCCGCCTGGCTCCACTGGGTACCAGCTGTCCGGACCACTTCCTGCGTACTAAAATCAGTCCGCTGGTACTTGGCCTGGATCCACAGGCTTCCCTGGATGATGTAGCTGCCGTAAAGCAACAACTGGAGCCCGCATTCGCAGCTTACCGCCAGATGTACACTGAGTACTATAACACCTGCCGTCATGATAACAGTCCTGCACTGCGAGATCCAAACCCGGTAGTCATTCTCTATCCTGGTATAGGTATGTTTACTTTCTCAAAAGATAAACAAACTGCGCGCGTAGCTGCCGAATTTTATATCAACGCCATCAACGTAATGAAAGGCGCAGAGGCAATCTCTGAATACACCGCCTTACCACGTCAGGAAGCATTTGATATCGAATACTGGTTGCTCGAAGAAGCAAAACTGCAACGTATGCCTAAGCCGAAAGCTTTATCCGGCCGTATCGCACTGGTAACAGGCAGCGCTGGCGGTATAGGTAAAGCCATCGCTAAGAAATTCGCTGACGAAGGTGCCTGCGTGATCATCAACGATAACGATGCGGGTCGCCTCGAAAAAGCAAAAGACGAATTCCAGAAACAATACGGTCCGGATGTATTTACAACCGCAGTACTGGACGTAACAAAATCAGCTGATATCCACGAAGCATACGCAGCAGGCGCACTGGCATTTGGCGGTGTTGACCTCGTAGTGAACTGTGCGGGTCTGTCCATCTCTAAACCACTGGAAGCACACACAGAAAAAGACTGGGATCTGCTTTATGATGTACTGGTAAAAGGTCAGTTCCTCGTAACACAGGCTGGGGTAGAAATTATGCGCAAACAGGACATGGGCGGTGATGTACTGAACATCGTGAGCAAAAACGCCCTCATGAGTGGTCCTAACAACGCTGGTTATGGTTCTGCAAAAGCTGCACAGCTGCACCTGAGCCGTCTGAATGCTGCTGAATTAGGAAAAGATAATATCCGCGTAAATGTCATCAACCCTGATGCCGTGATCGCAGATAGTAAAATATGGGAAGGTGACTGGGCTGCCGGTCGTGCAAAAGCATATGGTATTACCGTAGAAGAACTGCCTGGCTACTATGCAAAACGCACCCTGCTGAATCAGATCATTTTACCAGAGGATATTGCCAATGCCTGCTTCGCCCTGACTGGTGGATTGTTGAATAAGTCAACCGGGAATGTGGTGAATGTTGACGGCGGCGTAGCAACAGCCTTTGTAAGATAATTACATCTATAAAAATTACCCCGGCAAGGCTTGCACAGCAAGCCTTGCCTATTCGCTACATTTTCGTTAAATTGAATCACGCGCAAAATTCTGGTTATGAATATTGAAAAATTCCACATCTCTGATTTTAACGACGCCCGCAAACAAGCCCACGATCGCAATTTTCAGCATATCTCTGAAAAAGTAAATAACCTCAAAGAGGTCCTTGAAAAACTGGAAGAATTCCAGGTAGCCATCCCAAGCTGGGCCCTCGGTACCGGCGGTACCCGCTTTGGCCGTTTTTCCGGCGGTGGTGAACCCCGTAACCTGGAAGAAAAAATCACTGATATCGGCTTACTGCACGCCCTCAACCGCAGCAGTGGCGCCGTATCTCTGCATATTCCATGGGATATTCCTGAAAATACGGCTAATATAAAAGCCCTCGCGGCACAATACGACATCCGCTTCGATGCCGTTAACTCCAATACTTTCCAGGACCAACCCGGACAGGAATACAGCTACAAATTCGGCTCCCTGCACCATACTGACAAAGGCGTAAGACAACAAGCTGTAGAACACAATATCGAAGTGATCCGCTACGGTGTAGAACTCGGTTCTAACGCCCTCAGCCTCTGGCTTGCAGACGGTTCCTGCTTCCCCGGTCAACTGAACTTCCGTGGCGCTTTCAAACGCACTTACGAAAGCCTGCAGGAGATCTATGCAGCACTCCCGGATGACTGGAAACTGTACATAGAATACAAAGCCTTCGAACCTAATTTTTATAGTACCACCATCGGCGACTGGGGGCAATCTCTCCTGTTCGCAAACAAGCTCGGTCCTAAAGCCCAAACCCTTGTCGACCTGGGCCACCACCTCCCTAACGCAAATATAGAGCAGATCGTTGCCCTCCTCTTAATGGAAGGTAAGCTGGCCGGATTCCATTTTAATGACTCCAAATACGGGGATGATGACCTCACCGTAGGTAGCATCAATCCTTACCAATTATTCCTCATATTCAACGAACTCGTAGAAGGCATGGATGCCCGTGGTATGCACCACGCAAGTGACCTCGGCTGGATGATCGATGCTTCACACAATGTAAAAGATCCGCTGGAGGATCTGCTGCAATCAGTAGAAGCTATCAAGATCGCTTACGCACAGGCGCTGCTGGTTGATACCAAAGCACTGCAGGCTGCTCAGCAGAACAACGATGCAGTGGCTGCACAGGAGATCCTGCAACAGGCCTATCGTACAGATGTGCGCCCACTGGTGGCTCAGGCCCGCCTGAATGCAGGTGGTGTACTCGATCCGATCGCGTTTTATCGCCAATACAAGGTGAGAGAAAACCTGATCAAAGAAAGAGGAATGAAAACTGTCGCGACAGGTTTGTAATTGATTTGGATGCAGCACGCATACTACCGGAAATTCATCCGCTTTTAATGCCCATTTACATATTGAGATTGAGATTGAATTTGTCAATGTGCAAAAGGCATATTGGCAAATTCTTTTTTAAACAGCAGCTATGAATTGTATTGCTATTTTAGATATCGGTAAGACCAACAAAAAGTTGTTCCTTATCAATGAACAATACCACATCGTCTACGAAAGAGGCATTAGCTTCCCGGAAATCAAAGACGAAGATGGTGACAACTGTGAAGACATCCATCTCCTCACCCAATGGGTAAAGGATAGTCTGAAAGAACTTACCACCCAACCAGCCTTCCACGTAAAAGCCATGAACTTCTGTACATATGGCGCCAGCTTCGTCTACCTCAATGAAAAAGGCGAAGTCATGGCCCCTTTGTACAATTACCTTAAATCGTACCCCACTACTTTACAGGAAACTTTTCATAACAAATACGGCGGTCAGCTGCAAATCTGTAGTGAAACAGCCTCTCCTGCATTAGGTAGTCTCAACTCAGGCTTACAGTTATATCGTATCAAAGAAGAACAACCGGAATTGTTCAAACAGATTCGTTATGCATTGCATTTACCCCAGTATGTGAGTTACCTGATTTCCGGGAAATATATGGCGGATATTACCAGTATTGGTTGTCATACTATGTTATGGGATTTCGCTCACCAGGATTATCATCAATGGGTAAAAGCGGAAGGACTTGCCGCGAAGTTGCCCCCAATCTTCCCGGGAGACCAGGTTTCTGTTTGTAAAAATCAGGTAAACACTAATTTGTCATCAGAGGAAACCTTCAAGGCGGACATCCCGGAATCTTCCAACCCCGGAACCTCAACTCAACCGCAGGCTACCTACCTTGTTGGCGCCGGTCTGCACGACTCCTCCGCTGCCCTCATTCCATACCTCGAATCTTTTCAGGAACCCTTCATCCTCATCAGTACTGGCACCTGGTGCATCACCCTCAATCCCTTCAACACCCTCCCCCTCACCCCCGAAGAACTTGAACAGGACTGCCTCTGCTACCTCACTTACCAGGGCCGCCCGGTAAAAGCCGCCCGCCTCTTTGCCGGCAGCGAACACGAACAACAGGTACGCAGGCTGTCAGAATATTATCAAACACCGGTAAATTACTACCAACAAATCGCCTTCGACCCCGCTATATTTGCTCATTTGCAGGCAACAGCGGTAAAGGAAGCACCGCTCGCAGGAAAAGACCTGTTAAAGGCCTCCCGGTTTGCTCATAGATCATTGTCAGATTTCACGAGTTACGAAATTGCTTATCACCAGCTTATTATGGACCTGATGGAACAACAGCAGCACTCTACTGCGCTCGTCACCACCGGTACAGCGGTGAAACGGATCTTCGTTGACGGCGGTTTTGGTAAAAATCCGGTGTACATGCACATGCTCGCAGCAGCATTTCCTCAAATGGAGGTATTTGCCGCTTCCGTAGCACAAGCTACTGCCATCGGTGCAGCGCTGGCCATTCACCGGCACTGGAATTCCCAACCCCTACCCGGAGATCTGGTTGAAATGAGGCATTATGCAGTGAACAGGGAATTTGCTTACAGGTAGTGCCTTATTTAAACGAACTTACATGAAAGTTGGACTCTTTATTCCTTGCTATATTGACCAGTTCTATCCACAGGTGGGCATTGCCACACTATCCCTGCTGGAAAAACTCGGTTGCGAGGTAGTTTATCCGCAGGGACAAACCTGTTGCGGACAACCCATGGCAAACTCCGGTTTTGAACACCTCACCGGTGGTTGTAATGACCTTTTTGTCAGGAACTTTGCAGACTTCGACTACATCGTGTCGCCGTCCGGCAGTTGCACGCTGCACATCAAAGACCACCTGCACGTTCATGATAAAGAAGATGCTGCGACACACATCCGTCAGCACATTTACGAATTATCCGAATTCTTAACGGACGTATTACAGGTAAAACACCTTACCGCCCGTTTCCCTCATAAAGTTGGCATCCACCAAAGCTGCCACGGACAGCGCGGCCTGCACCTCTCTCAAATGACAGAGCTGGTCGCTGCTCCCTATTCCAAGCCACAACAGCTCCTCCAGATGGTGGAAGGTCTCGAACTCATAGAACTCTCCCGCAAAGATGAGTGCTGCGGTTTCGGCGGTACCTTCTGCGTATTTGAAGAAGCAGTTTCCGTGAAAATGGGAAAAGACCGTATCGCCGATCATGAAAAACATGGTGCCGAATATATCACAGGCAATGACGTCAGCTGTCTCATGCACCTGGAAGGTATTCTCAAAAGACAGCAGAGCAAGGTCAAAGTACTGCACATTGCAGAGATCCTGAATGCTGCTTTTTAAACACCAAAACCAATCCGAATGGAACCAACAACTGCACATAAAGAACACGCCGAACTGGCTGAAGCATTCAATAAAGACGAAGCGAGAGTAGACTGGCATGACGAAACCCTTTGGTGGGTACGACAAAAGAGAGATAAAATGGCGTGGACTTTACCCGAATGGGAAGACTTGCGGGAAACAGCGTCCCAGATCAAATTTAATGTGCTGGGTAATCTCCATGATTACCTGCTGGAATTTGAAAAGAACGCACAACTCAACGGCGCTACTGTGCACTGGGCTGCTGATGCTAAAGAACACAATGAGATCGTTTTAAAACTCCTTAAAGAACAGGGAGTACAGCGTATGGTGAAAAGTAAATCCATGCTCACGGAAGAGTGCCACCTGAATCCATTCCTGGCAGAACACGGCATCGAAGTGATCGATACGGATCTGGGTGAGCGCATCGTCCAGCTTGCAAAGGAACCACCCAGCCATATTGTACTGCCTTGTATTCACAAAAAGAAGGAAGAAATCGGAGACCTGTTTCATATTCACTTAGGCACCCCTGCGGGGAATGCGGATCCTAAGTTCCTCACTGCAGCTGCCCGGCTGCATCTCAGAAAGGAATTTATCCAGTCCCGCGTGGCAATCACCGGTGTGAACTTTGCCGTAGCTGAGACAGGGGAAATGGTTGTATGTACCAATGAAGGAAACGCTGATATGGGCGCTCACCTGGCGGATGTACATATTGCCTGCATGGGGATCGAAAAGATCATTCCGCAGCGCAAACACCTCGGTGTCTTCCTGAGGTTGCTGGCGCGTAGTGCCACGGGGCAGCCGATCACCACTTATAGCAGCCATTTTCGCAAACCAGGAGCCGGTCAGCAACTTCATATTGTACTGGTGGATAATGGACGTAGCCGGCAGCTAGGTAGAGAGGAATTCCGTAACTCTCTGAAATGTATCCGTTGTGGTGCGTGTATGAATACCTGCCCGGTGTATCGCAGAAGTGGCGGGCATAGTTATCACAATGCAGTAGCGGGTCCGATCGGAGCGATCCTCGCACCAAACCTGGATATGAAGGAAAATGCGGATCTGCCATTTGCGTCTACGCTTTGTGGGTCTTGTTCAAATGTATGTCCGGTGAAGATCAATATTCATGAACAGCTCTATCAGTGGAGACAGGTGATCGTGCAGGAGGGGTATACCAAGACTTCCAAGAAGGCGAGCATGCAGATGATGAATATGGTCTTGTCAAGACCGACGGTGTTTAAAACCGCCGGTGGGGTAGGGCGCTGGGTAATGCGGCACTTCCCGGGAGTAGTAAATAATGGTATGAATCCGTGGTACAAGCAGAGAGATATGCCAGCAGCACCGAAAGAGTCGTTTGCTGATTGGTATAAGAAAAATAAAACAGCTAAATAGACAGCATATTTAAGCAAAACGCTTTAGCCCGCGAGGCTAAAGCGTTTTGCTTAAATTCTTCTTCTCTACCGCCTTCAAACTCTCCAATCCCCCTTTCACACTTCCCGCAACTCCCTCAAACACATAACTCTTCCCATCACTCAACACTCTTACCCCAATTTTCCCATTCCCCTCATCATATACCTCATAAGCCGCATCATCGTTTTTAAACGCCAGTTTCACGACACTATAATTCATCACACCGCCCACATTCTCCTGCTTCTTCTCATCATACACCACCTCCGGATATGAAAATTCTACACTCCCATCTTTCTGACACAACACATAAAACAAAAACTCTCCTTCTCCACCCGTATGAAACACCACCACCTGTTTTCCATTCTTTGCCAGCGTGAAGGAAAACAAGGTATCCGCCTGCTCACTCATATACTGCTTCAAGGTATGTTCTTCCTTGCCATTCACCCATGTCTGCTGGGACACCTCTTCAAAATAAGGCTCTGTATTACTCAAACTGGACTCTTCGACACTGACCGTTTTCAACTGCCCGTTTTCCACCTTAAAGCGTGAGAACTGGTGCCAGCAACAACCACTCTTTGTCATGGTCTCCAACACCTTATCTTTTTGATTCACCACAAACATACCGCAATATTCCTGCGCCAGCCTGGTAAACGCCGGGCTAAGCTTAAAACCAGCTCCCTGTGCCAGCCAGATCTGGAAAGAGGGACCGTGATAACAACTATTCTGACCATCCATCAACGCAAAATCCTTCACCCCGTCAAAGTTGAAATCCTCATAAATGATCAGGCTTTGCTCGCCATAAGGGGCCGCCAGGATATTCGCTTTCACCTGGCCTTCATGGAAATCAAAGGTTAATTCATCAGATGTAGTATGCATCAGCTCTTTCTTCGTCGCTTTGTCAAATACTTTCACCGTTCCGGCTTTGAACACATCCGCGGTATCGCGCACCTGCACCAGTCCGTAGTATTTGTTGGAGAAACCGTCGATTTTAAAAGAAATGTTGTACTGAGCCAGCGTAGTGCCGCTCGCTAATAGTAACAGAATAAGGGGATATATTTTCATGACAATAAATTCCGGTACAAAGCTAAGAACACTTAGCGAGGTGTGCAAGTCATTCTGCAACTCCTTCTGTCCCTATCTTTCTACTTCCTGTACCTTCCCGGGCACAGCACTCTTTTTATCTCATCCGTGGCAGCCCCCCACCATCTTCCTATCGTCTACACGGCATGTTCATTGTATACCAATACCTTGTTGACCTATAGAACCATATCATTCACCCTTAAAATGCTGAACTTATGTTATCAGATCAATTAGTTGTAATGCAAAAACATGAATCCCCACCCTGTATTTCCATTGTCATAGCATTAGACGGGGCACAAGACAGAAAAGCGGCACTGCAACTCATCAGTCAATCCATTGAAGAAACCGCTGCCCATCTTCGTACTGCCTGGCCAGATAAGGCCAATGTACTCATCAATGCGCTAAACGAACTTTCCCAAAGCTACACTTACAGCCCGGTTGATAAAGGCCTGGGACTCTATGCAGCGCCAAACTATAACAAACTCGTTCCATTCGCTTTCCCCGTACAGGCAAAGGTGATCCTTGGCGAGAAATTCGCAGTCCGGGAACTTCTTTATCAGGAACAATACGGTTTTGACTATCTCGTTCTCCACCTGGAAGAAAAGAGGGTACAGCTTTACCGCGGTAGAATGGACCGTCTGGAGCAAATCAATGATAATAACTTTCCACTGGATTTCGACGATGAATATGATTATAGTACCGCCACTGTTGGTGAAAGAGATAAAGACAAATCCATCGTTGCCGGCCTCCGCCAGAAGAGCTTTTACAAAGCGGCAGACAGATTGCTGGAAGCCTACACTTATGGTCAACCACTAATTCTAACCGGCCCTACAAAAGACATCGGTTACTTCGAAGATATCAGCACCCACAGGAAAGAGGTAACGGCCTCCATACACGGCAACTTTTCCAGTGTACCCATTAAAACACTGGAAGATAAAGTCTGGCCTGCTGTACGTTCCTTTATTGAAATGCGTGATCAACAGGTGATTCGTGAACTGGAAGATAATCACGCGCAGGTCGTAGACGGTATCCGGGATGTATTGCACGCTGCCAAAGATGGAAGGGGTAGCAAGCTCCTGATAGAAAAGGATTTTAACTCGGCAGACTTCATCGATGAAATAACCGGGAGACTCCGTACCAAAAGTTCCAAAGCAAACCATACCATCGATGCAGTAGAAGACGCTATGCGGGCTGTAATTGATAAAAACGGGGAAATTATTTTCGTGAAAGAGGGGGTTTTAGAAGACCATAAACATATCGCCCTGATTACGCGTTATTAAAGATGCTTGTCCAGATATGTTTCATTGGGTTAAACAGGAGGCAGCGGGAAAATTATTCCTGCTGCCTCTTTAGATATACTAACAGTACTGTTCATACGAAATAATTGCCCGCAGGCTTCCCCCACAAGGATTGTTTGCTTTCGTTTGAAAAACGTAGTTATTTGATGGACTAAAATAGTAAGCTGCCCTATAAATAGGTTCCCTTCCAATCTCCAGGCAGAAAAGCTACAGCCCTCCCTTAAAATTCTTCCACAGGATTGCCAATTTTTTATGATCTTAGTCAGACGGTGCAATACCCGTTATCATCAAAATAATTACTATTGTTTGAATAACTTTGATCAACATGAAGACCGCCTTTTACAGTACGCATAAATTTGAAAAGGATTTTTTGTTACAGGCAGCCGGTGATCAGCATGAATTAATCCTGCTGGAACCGACACTTTCATTGGCGACAGCACCGCTGGCAGCGGGTTGTGAGGCAGTGTGCATATTCGTCAACGACGATGGCTCTGCTCCGGTCTTAGAAAAGCTGGCGGCATTGGGAGTAAAGTACATTGCCTTGCGCTCTGCAGGTTTCAATCATGTAGATATACAGGCAGCGCATAAACTGGGAATGCGGATTTCGCGGGTGCCGGAATACTCTCCATATGCGGTGGCCGAACATACGGTAGCATTGATACTGGCGCTTAACCGAAAACTGGTAAGAGCACATAACCGTATCAGGGACCTTAATTTTTCGCTGGATGGGTTGACAGGTTTTGACCTGCATGGCAAGACAGTAGGCATTATTGGTATGGGAAAGATTGGTAAGATTGTAGGTCAGATTATGTGGGGCTTTGGTTGTAAGATCATGGCCTTTGACCGGTATCCTGATCATGAATGGGCGAAGGCATATGGCGCTACTTATGTAAGTATAGATGAATTGTGTAAAGCGTCAGATATCATTTCATTACATGCACCACTGACGCCGGAGACGGAATATATTGTAAATAAACAGAGCATTGCCAAAATGAAAAAAGGGGTAATGCTGATTAATACCAGCCGGGGTCGGCTGATCAATACACTGGATGTGACAGAGGGGCTGAAATCGGGGCAGATAGGTTATTTGGGACTGGATGTGTATGAAGAGGAGAGGGGATTGTTTTTTGAAGATCATTCAAGTGATATCGTGCAGGATGATGTGATCTCAAGGCTGATCACTTTTGCGAATGTATTGATCACTAGCCATCAGGCGTTTCTTACGGACACCGCATTAAAGAATATAGCAGCAACGACGATGTTCAACTTAGATTGTTTTGTGAAAGGAGAGAAAGGGGTGAATGAATTAGGGTAAAATAATATCGGTGTAAATGTTTGAGGTAAAAAGCCGTCTCGTGAAAGAGACGGCTTTTTATTTAATGGAAGTTAAGGTGCTGCTTTTGCTCATCTTCTTTTACTACCAGGTCCGGAATTTGTGGGCCGCTCGGCGCACGTGCAAAAAAAGCAGTGACCAGCAGGATGGCTGTAGTCACAACGTGTTTCATGTAGTATCGGAATTTTACATTGTACCAGGCGTGCTATTGCTCAACTTATACTGTGGTTTCTTTTTCGCATAGTCAAATACCAGTTGACAGAACACTTTCACACCCACATCCAGTTTTGAATCATCGATAAAGAAATCTGGTGTATGGTGTGCCGCTACCTTAGCGGGATCTGCGCCTGTCGGCATACCGCCGAGGAAAAAGAAAAATGCAGGCGCCTTATCCCCATAAAAAGAAAAGTCTTCAGCCCCCGTCGTCCATTCCGTTTCTTTTACGTTATCCTTACCGGCAGCAGCCTCGATGGAAGGGACCATCAGTTTTACGAGTTCGGGATCATTGTAGGTCACCTTTGTTTTATTTTCAATCACCACATCTGCAGTTGCACCAGAGGCTTCCGCTATCTTGGTAGCGGTGAGTTTCATTCTCTCATGCACCAGTTCCAGCATCTTGTTATCAAAAGTACGAACTGTGCCTTCCATTGTCAATTCCTCCGGAATGATATTACTTCTCACGCCGCCATTGATCTTGCCGACTGTGATCACAACAGGGCCTTTTGTCAGTTCTGCCTGACGGCTTACGATGGTTTGGAATCCCTGAATGATCTGGGCGGCTACTACAATCGGATCGATGCCGTTCCAGGGTTGGGACCCATGGGTTTGTTTGCCCTTTACTTTGATGGTAAACCAGTCGCTGGAAGCCATCTCTGCGCCTGATTTATATTTTACCATGCCTATGGGTGTCTGGGAGTTGATGTGGAGGCCAAAGATGGCATCTACCCTAGGATTGTCCATTACCCCCTCTTTGATCATGAGGGGAGCACCACCTTCTTCGGGGGCAGGCGCACCTTCTTCAGCAGGCTGGAAAATGAATTTTACGGTACCCGGCACGTCTTTTTTTATGGCAGTCAATACATCGGCCGTACCAAGCAGGATGGCGATGTGAGAGTCGTGTCCGCAGGCATGCATGACAGGGACTTGCTGGCCGAGGTATTCGGCGGTGTCCAGGGATTTGAAAGGGATGTTGGCTCTTTCATAAACCGGGAGGGCGTCCATGTCTGCACGGAGCGCTACAACGGGTCCGGGTTTGCCGCCTCTCAGGATGGCGACGACGCCGGTTTTGCCAACACCGGTGTGGACTTCGAGACCGAGTTTTTTGAGGTGGTCGGCCACGAAGGCAGAAGTTTTGAATTCTCTGTTGGAGAGTTCAGGGTGCTGGTGAATGGCGCGACGCCAGGTAATAACAGAGTCTCTAATGGAGGCGACGGATTTGTCCAGGTTGGATTGGGCCATGGAAAGCATGGGTGCAAAGGTCAGCAGGATTAAACTTTTTTTCATTAGGCAGCGTAGATTTTGGTAAGAGTATGAGTGTACAAAGTACAATTAATTTTTAATCTGGGAAATGATTTGGGGGGATACAGATTGCGCTGTAAAATCTCATTAATTTTCAATCCGGAGAAGGTATAGAAGCCGATACCGCCTGACCTGAAACCGTTCGTTCATTTCAATTCAGAAAAGGTATAGAAGCCGATACCGCCTGACTTGTAACCGCTCCCTCATTTCAATTTAGAGACTGTTCTAGCAGAGACCCGGTAATATCATTACCTCAATCAAAATACTCCTTCAACCGCCTAACCACATGGCCCGCCGCCCGCATCTTCTCTATAAACCCCGGCACCTCCTTACAATGACAGGGCAAATGTAACAGGATAAACTCTGCCGGCACCTCCGGATGCACCAACGCATATTCCTGAGGATAATTCTTATCCATTACCACCTTCCGGATTCTAACCGGATCCCGCTCATACTCTTGTTCAGTAGCATCCCGGTAAGTATAGTGTTTAGGAACAATATTATTGTACACTTCAATAGTAAGGCAACCATCTCCAAAATGTACCTGACTGACATAACGGATAATCCCCCCGTATATATCTGCTGATCGAAACTCTTTTTGTGCAATAGTTGATATAACCGAAATGGCAGCTTTGTACCCATATCCGTCTCAAATACGGCTGTATCCTTCGTATGCACTTCAAGCAAATCCAGATACTCTTTAAAACTACCTGCAATAGGCTGTTCCCTTTCCACGTAAAATACCTGTTCATCACAGCTACCGTGCAACGCTGTGATCGCCGGATTGTCCGGATTATTCCTATAATCCATGCACAGGCAAAAGTCCCCATCTCCATCAAAGGGGATAAGACCTTCCGGAATAAATTTCAGATAAAAGTTATTAGTAATGGACTCCTCATTTGGCCCAATACCAAAAATGGCGAGGTGACAGGGCAAATGTTCCAATGCACACCTGATAGATCCTCCATTCTGCGTCTCCAGCAATTTCGTATACGCTACGGGCAAACGATACCCAATGGCTATCTCCGTTTCCTGTATGGCCTGATTAGTAAGTGGGGGCTGAACTTCCGAAAGATAAACCGGTCTTTCCCAAATGGTTTGCAAATTTTGCATGGCGAGAATTCAAAGGTTAACAATACATATTCAATATAAAGATATTTTCTAATTTCTTTATTATTTTATTTTCTCCCCGTATTTTGCACTGTAATTCAACGACAAACAATGAGCAGAGAAAGCATATTATCCGCGGTAAAACAGAACCAGCCTGCACAGCAGGCCCTTCCGGAACTGGAACCTTTCCACCATAATGAAACCGGGGATCCTGCCGCTTTCACGAAGGTAGTAGAGTTCCTGGGCGGTCAGGTAATAGCCATTAAAAGCTATGCTGATATGCTGCCCCTCATCAAAGAGTATTCGTTGGTAGTCACTACGCATCCAGAGTTTTATCCGGATGGTATGCAGAACTGGCAGGAAGGAGACGGTCGTCAGCTGGAAAATGTAGACCTGGCCATTATTCAGGGGCAATTGGGTGTTGCGGAAAATGGTGCAGTATGGGTGACAGACGACGAGTTGCAGGTAAGGGCATTGCCTTTCATTGCACAGCATCTGGCGATTGTGGTAAAAAGTAATAGCATTCTACCTACCATGCATGATGCCTACCGTAAAATAGGTAGTCCGGATGCGGGGTTTGGCGTATTCATTGCAGGACCATCCAAGACCGCAGATATTGAACAGTCACTTGTATTAGGAGCACACGGTGCAAAAAGCCTGACTGTGTTTCTGATCGATTAGGATTAATATTTACAGACTAAAAATACCAGTATGCAGGTGATATAGCCTGCATACTTTAACCCACCTTGCCACGTATGAAAATCGCATTTAAAATGTACCTCAAACCCGGGTATAAAGAAGAGTATCGTCAGCGCCATGCAGCCATCTGGCCAGAGCTGAAACAACTCCTGAAAGACAATGGTGTCAGCGACTACACCATCTTCCTCGACGAAGCAACTAACACCTTATTTGCCGTACAACAACAATCCGGCGATCAATCTTCCCAGGACCTCGGTACCACCGAAATCGTGCAACGCTGGTGGGCATATATGGCCGATCTCATGGAAACAAATCCCGATCATTCGCCTGTCACTATCCCGTTGGAATCCGTCTTCCATATGGATTAAACAATGCCGGTGGACTATTCCCCTTCCTCCAGCTGGACTACCCATCACCTTCATCATTCCATTACCTTTGGTGAAAAAATAATGGAAAGACTGGACATCACGAAACTATTTCCCGGAATATATGAGGCTATCCGCGGACTGGAAAAAGCCACAGGGGAGTTAAAAATTACCCCCTTACAAAAGGAGCTTATCAAAATCAGGGCTTCCCAACTCAATGGTTGCGCGTTCTGCCTTCACATGCACGCAGAACTGGCGTTAAAGTATGGCGAAGCCGCCTACAGGCTAAACTTAATCGCTGTCTGGAAAGAAGCAAAACATCTCTTCTCCGAAGAAGAACAGGTGATGCTGGAATTAACTGAACAAATGACACTCATTCATCAGGAAGGCCTCACTGCAGATGTCTATTCCAAAGCAATTCAGTTCTTTGGAGAAGAAACTACCGCCCAGATCATGATGAGTGTGCTTGCTATCAATAGTTGGAATAGGCTGGGGGTGGCGCTTCATTGGAAGCCGCAAATTTAAATCGGCCTTTCCGGCACAGCTACCCTGATGCCGGCAGGCCACCTTTCATAAGCCTGCCCCTCCATTATCTACAGCCCCTCCTTCATAACCTCACCCCTCCAGCATCTTCAACTCTTCCTCAATGATCTCGCCAGCCACATCCACCACCTCCGATGAAATCATCCCACTCTCCTTATCCACAATATCCCTCACTCCGCCATCCTCCACCATATATGCGCCAAAATCACTCCCCTCCAGCCAAAATTTACTATTCATTACCTTCGCCACTTCATCCCCCTTCTTCATCCCTGCATATACCTGATTATTAATCGTCTTCAACACCGTCGGACTATTCGTAGTCATCACCACCTGATTATTCGTATAATTCGCTACCAACGTAATCAACTCTACCAGCTGCTTCTGGGCCACCGGATACAAATGCGCCTCTGGCTCGTCGATAATAATAAAATACTCCACTCCACTCAACATCGCCGTAAACAACTGCATCAACAACCACAATGACTCCTGCTGACCAGTCGATGCCATCGGCATTTCAATATAAGTTCCCCTCTTCTCCAGCTTGATCCGCTCAAAATCCTTCTCATATACATAATCCCCTTTCAGAATCCGCTTTATCAGTACCATCGCCATTTCTACACTCTCCCTATCCAAAATATTAAAAGCAGTTTCCTTATTCACCATCTTCTCCAATTGTTCAAAATACAACGGCCGCATTTCCGCTATCTGCTGTATGAAAATCTTCATCGCATTGTCCAATCGCTCATTCAGATATCTCCCAAAAATCCCATATGCCATCACCCTGCCCGCAGGTATATAAACCGGAATCCGCTCCCTGTCAAACAATTTATAGATATAACCATCCAGCTCCACATAATAACTCTCCTTAAACTCCTGCGTGGCATCCTTATAACGCTCCGATATAAACGTTCTTAACCCCGCAAAAATATCTCTGATCTCCTGCTCCAATTTTTCACTAAAAACCACATATACCACCTTCTTCTTCTGAAAAATACTGACTAACTTATCATCCCCATAATCATATTGTAAAAAGAAATCGCCATAACGCGCAGGACTATCCCAGAAACTCTTAAACTTATTGACAATATGCCCCCTCAATATCGTCTCTGGCAACGGGTCCGCATTGATCCCCTCCACTATATCTGCCACCGTTCTGAATACCTCCTCCCGCAATGACCTAAATATATATAGAATCTTCAGGATCGTACTCTTCCCACTCGCCTGCGGACCAATAAAAACCATGTAATCCTTTATTTGTAATTCCACCTCATTCAGTGGTCCAAATTTTCTGATCTTTAACTGTTGCATTTTCTGAACATTTACTATTGCCCAATACCAAGTTACCAGAAAAAATGTGATTCTAAAAATTATTTATTTACGTAATATATTGATTATCAAATGAAAATGCCACTTGTCAAAGTGGCATTTTCTTTATCATTATCGTCTTTGTCTTCTCACTAAAACCGCTGTTACTATAATCGCTATCAATCCCGGCAACACACCCAGCAACATCCATTTTATCACATTCACCCCCGCCGAAGACACCTTTACCTGATCATCGTACGAAGGTGCCCTGTACACATCCACCGGAAACTCTTTATAAGAAAACCAGTTAAACAGGTTCATTAAAAATGTAAAATTTCCCGTCTGTATATTACTCCGCAACAACTCCGCATTACTCATGAAATCCGCATCCCCCGCTACCAGAATCCGTTGCCTCCCTTTACTAAATGCAACCGCTACCGGATATATGCCTTTCTCATCCTTTAACGCTTCATTATATACCACCGTTCTTAAACTATCATCCACTGGCGCCACACGACGGATCGTGTGCTGCATATCCGTCTCCACCAGCGGTACCGCCTTATAGCCATTATCCGCCTTCCACGATACCGTACCCGTACCCGGAAATACTACACCTGATGATAGGCGCATACTTGGCTTCATAATCTCTCCAGTATGCACCTGCCCAAGGAACAGCGAAGGCGCAAAGTCCTCACTCTGCTGCAATACCATTCCATTATCCAGTTTCACACCAATCAAATCTAATACCGGTTGCAATATCTCTTTTCTTGATGGTTCTCCGGCTATCAATAAGTTACCGCCATTGTCAATATACTTTTTCAAATCAGCCAGTTCCGCTGCCGTATATGGCACTCGCGGATCTGCTATCACCACTACCGTCGCATCAACAGGAATCGCACTCATCGTACCTTCCATCACATCAAAACCCTGATTCACCAGCGAATACCTGAACGTAATCTCCGACGATGGCAACTTAATATCCGCATCACCCATTCTCTTAATACTCCTTTCATTATGCCCCGTAATGAAAACCGCCTTTGGCCCATTCACCACCAGTCGCTTTAATGCCGCCGCAAATTCCTGCTCACCCGGCTGGCGCATCAGGTCATTATAAGTGCGGAGAAAAGTCGTTTTATTGCCCCATTTCAGCTGTCTTACGAGCCTGTTTTGCTCCCCACTGAGATCAACCTGCTTTTTGATCTCTTCAGGTGATAAAAAGTCCTTAAAATCCAGTTTCATTGTCTCCGCCAGCTTCTTCGCCACCTGCTTTGCAGACAATCCCTTATTACGGGCAAACAGCTCTACATTCGAAGATGTATCATAATAATACACGTACTTAATAGAAATATCCGGCTTAAACCTGAAGTACTGGTCATATCTTTGTAAGTCATTATTCCTCGAGATCGGTAATGCAGAAAAATAATTCTCATCCAGCAGGTTCACATAAGTCGTAATCTCCAATGGTCCTTTCAGCCTGCTTACAATCTCCCTGCTTGCAGGTGTCAGTGTTCTGCTCCTGGACGCAGTCATGTCTTTATACAGTACCAAAGTAGGTCGGGATGAAACATAGCCCAGCAATAATCCACACAATACCAATCCGGCATACCTGCCATATTTAACATACCATGGTTTTGATTCCCTGTCACTCCGCAGTTTTAAGATGGTCAGTCCGACAAACATGCAGATCACAATCAGGAAATAAAACAGATCCTTACTCGACACCAGTCCGTCTATAAACTCATCCACTCTTCCTGAAATAGAAAGAAAATAAGTCAGGTCTCTTACAAAATCCAGCTCCTGCCATAACTTGCCTACATAATTCAAACCCGCCAGCAATGCCAGCGTGGTAATCGCCGCCACTACCTGATAAGTGGTGAGCGAAGACATAAACAAACCAATTGCCGCATACGCGCACACCTGTAAGAACAATCCCAGTATGCCTGCAAATACCAGCCATATATCGGCGTCCTTTACTACAAATGCTGTCACGACCAATAAAATCCCTAAACACAGCATTAGCAGAAAACTATAAAACACCATTGCCAGATACTTTCCCCATACTACTGCACCCACCTTTATTGGTGATGAATACACGAGTTTAATAGACCCGCTGCCCATCTCCCGACTGATCAATCCCATTGTAAGCAAGGGTATATACAGGTACAGGTATTCTTTCATCTTCGTGAAAATCCCGAAGAAACTTGAAAACATGTTACTGGTTACCCCTGGATTAAGACCGCCCATATCCTGTACACGCTGCATGCGTTCCAGCATCGCGCTGAACTCCCAGCCTCCCTGTACTAAAAATATAATCAACACCACCCAAGCCACCGGTGAATAAAACAGGTTACTCAGCTCTAACTTCGCTATCCTGAAAGTTGTTTTCATACTATTTTTTCTTGTTTGACAATTTTGCAAAGATTTCTTCCAATGAGCTCCTCTCCAGATGCAGTTCCTGTAAGCGCCAGCCTCTCTCCACACTATACCTGATCATGTCTTCTGCTATCGCAGGCGTGGTGTCGAAATGCACCCGGATCTTATTGCGTGCAATCACCTTTGCTGCTGTTACACCCGGAATAGCCATTAGTTCTTCTTTCGCTGGTGGGTTCTCCAGGTACATTACCATCGCAGCTGGCGCGATGTAATTGTTGAAGTCATCTACTGTACCATCGAATACCACCTGCCCCTGTTCAATCATACGGATGGTATCGCAGGTCGCCTGTACCTCGGCCAGAATGTGAGAGGAGAATAATACCGAACGCTCTTCTCCGATCTCTTTGATCAGTGAACGCACTTCTGCAATCTGGTTTGGATCCAGTCCATTTGTAGGTTCATCCAGCACCACCAGTTTCGGTTTGTGAATAATAGCTTGAGCAATACCCACACGCTGTCTGTAGCCACCAGAAAGGTTCTTGATCAGCCGCTTGCTGAAGTGTGCAACTCCGCAACGTTCTTTGGCTTCATCCATGGCTGCCTTCACCTTTTGGTCAGGGATCAGCCGCATGTAAGCACAATGGCGCAGGTATTCATCTACCGTTAGGTCTAAATACAGGGGCGCATTCTGTGGCAGGAAACCAATCAGCTTCTTTGCCTCCAGCGGATGTTGGCGCAGGTCGATCCCATCGATTAGCACCGTGCCTTCTGTCTGGTTCAATACCCCACACAGAATATTCATAGTAGTGGATTTGCCCGCTCCGTTAGAGCCAAGAAACCCCGTTACACCTTTCTGGATTATCTCAAGGTTGACGTCTTTAATAGCCCATGCCTTGCTATACCGGTGCGAAAGGTGCCCGATCTTTACAATACTTGTATTCATAGCATTATTTTCTAAAAGGGAAGAGGTTGTCTTCAAATCGTTTTGAAGACAACCTCATTGCAGACTAATTATAGTCCGGGTTTTGAACCAGATTTGGATTGGCGTTAATAGCGGTTTGAGGGAGGGGGAAATAAGCGGCTTTCGCTGTCCAGGTGGATTTCAGGCCGCCCAGCACTGCGTTGATACGACCGGTTCTCCGCAGGTCAAACCAGCGGTGACCGTACTCGCAGAACAACTCATGCTGACGCTCTGATTCCAGTTCCAGTGCCAGTGTAGCCGCATCTGTGGAAGTGCTGGCACCAAGACCTGCACGAACACGAACGATGTTCAGATCTGTTCTTGCTGCATCTGTGAGTTGCAGGTGCAACGATGCTTCTGAACGGATCAGGTATTGTTCGGCCAGTCTCAGTACCGTTGGCGCTTCCAGTCGGGTTGTACCAGTCGTATTGTTCTGGTACTTGTATGGTTGGTAAGTGATCACATTGAAATAATCGAGTGTTCTGTACCATTGCTGTGCACGCAGGTCAGCCGCATCAAAACTATGACGCAGGGTATCGGTTATGGTATACTGTGTATAGGAAGCCGCCAGTGCCAATCCCATATAAGTATAACCGGAAGTAGCACTCAGATAAGAACCAAACTGCAGAATGGCTTCCGTGTTATTTTTTACAGATATATTGCTTAAAGTGCCAATAGAAAATAAACCTGCATTGTTATCAATCACATTGGTTGCTTCGTCTTTGGCCAGCTGCCATTGCGCTGTATATAAATATACTCTCGCTAATAATGCACTCGCTGCCCACTTTGTAATCACAGTCCTTGAACCGGACTGAGAAGTGAAATCAGCTGGCAGTACTTCCTTTGCTGCTGTGAGGTCTGCAATGATCTGGGTGTATATTTCAGCAGTTGTATTTTTCGGTTGTAAGGAGGTGACATTCACGTCTGTTTGTAATACCAGCGGTACTTCTTTATACAGGTTCACGAGATAGAAATAACAAAGGCCTCTCATGAACTTTGCGTTGCCGATGAGCTGTGTCTTTAAAGAATCCTTCAATGCAGCAGATGCTGTCACCCCTTCTATCACACTATTAAAACGATAAATAGCCGCATAGATATCTGACCACAGGCTATTTATCAGTGAAGTGCCTGATGCAGCAGACAAAGGTAAATAGGTATTCGTCGCTACCTCATCATAGTTGGTATTGGCAGCATACAACAATTCATCTGCTGCCATGCCATTCACTATCGTGAGGTTAATGGCAAATGCCTGTGAACTTGTCGTACTGCTCATCGCGCCTGACAGCGCGGAAAGCGCCAGTTTATCAGAACTAAATACCCTTTCCGACGATGTCTCCGAAATAGGTGCCGGAATCTCAATCATCTTTTCGCAGGAAGCAAAGCTAGCCGCTACCAGCATACCCACTATTATATATTTAAACATTGTAGTAGTCATTAGAGTGAAAGTTTAAGGCCAGCAGTGAAAGTACGCAGGGGAGGCAGTGTGAGCCCCTGTGATTCGGGGTCATAGCCTTTGTAACTGGTAAAGGTCAGCAGGTTTTGTCCCTGTACGTAGATTCTTGCTGCCGTGATGTGCATCTGGCGGGCCATGCGTATAGGCAACTCATAACTGAATGCCACGTTCTTCAGTCGTATGAAAGACGCGTCTACCCGTATTCTGTCTGACGACATATAATTGCCAACCGCTGTAGAATAATTGGCACGTACATTCCTTTGATCAGGAGGTCCGTCTGCCAGATATTTAGCCAGGGCATCTTCTGATAAATTATAGATATAACCTGGAGGATACAACGAATTGGACAGGATGTCAGTACCAATTTGTTTTACAAACTGGAACATGAAGTCCAGTGTAAACTGCTTATACGTGATGGTGTTACTGAAACCTCCTGTGTACTTAGGATACTGTGTGCCAAAAAAGTAACGGTCGCCCAGACCCAATGGATACAAGCCAAAGGAGATCGTACCATTTTTGTCCAGGTCCTCTACCTTCGGCAAACCAGTGGTGCTGTCGTAACCTGCGTATTTATAAGTGTAAATGCTGGAAATGGGATTGCCCACTACATAAGTACTGTAGTAAGAAGTCTTCTTAATATTCGGGAAAGACTTCAGTTTATTCCTGTTAAAGGAGATATTGAAGTTACTTGTCCAGCTGAAATTCTTCTTTTGAATATTAGAAGTGTTGAGGGTAAATTCCAGGCCACTGTTCTGTACTTTCGCCGGCAGGTTAGCCTGATAGGATGCGAAGCCGGATTGTGTGCTGATGGTATAGCTTACCAGCTGGTTACCTGTCTGGTTATTATAGTATGCAGGCGTGAATCGAATGCGGTCTTTCAGGAAACCCAGTTCCATGGCTATTTCTATTTTCTGCGTCTGTTCCCATTTGTAGTCGCTGTTGGCAATGCGGGATGGTACTAAACCTGTGTAACCGTTATAGTTATAGGTAGTGGAAGAATAAGAATCCAGGTACTGGTAGTTCCCAATATTATCAGAGCCGGTGATGCCGAAGCTACCGCGTAATTTACCAAAGCTCAGCCATGAATGTTGTGCTGCCATGAATTTCTCATCTGAGAAGATCCACGCTGCACCCACTGCACCGAAGTTACCAAAGCGGTTATTAGGACCAAATCTGGAAGAACCGTCTCTTCTGAAAATACCATTCAGGATGTACCGGTCTTTATATACATAGTTTACCCGGCCGAGGATGGAAACAAATTTATAGTCCGTAGAACTGGAATAGGTACTTACGGTCGCTGCGGAGCTGATGTTCTCAATGAAGTCATCAGAAGTGAAGTTGTTCGCGATAGTATAATAAGGCTGCCTTGATTTGCGATATTGCCATGACCCGCCTACCAGTGCGGAGAGTTTTCCTTTGCCGAGTGCACGCTCATAACTGATTTGTGGCTCTACAATGTAGTTGTTGGTATAGCTATAAGCGAAAGCGGCTCTTGAAACGGCAGTGGTAGAAGTGGGATCCTGTGCTGCTCTTGGAGTAAGCTGTGCCTGATCCATGTCCGCCCGGCCAAAGCCACCCATTACTTTCAGGTCCAGACCCGGTAACAGGTTATAGCGGATGTTCAGACTACTGTTCAGGTTGGAGCTCTTATTTCTGTTAGTCACGGACATGACGCCCAGGGGGTTGGAGAAATAGGTATTGAAGTATAACGAGCCGTCCCGATTATACAGGGGAAAGTTCGGTGACAGCTGATACGCGAGCGTCGTCAGGTCCTGTAATGCCAATGTATTGTTATCCGCCAGATACATCGCAGAGAAGCCAACAGATAATTTCTGGTCTAAAGAACGGTGATTGATACTTACGTTCATGGATCCACGTCTGTAAAACTTATCCATGTAGTACACGGTGCTTTCGTGGTGGAACGTACCGCTGAGCAGGAAGTTTGTTCTGGCATCACCACCGGAGAGGCTAATATTTGCGTCGGTAGCCTTTGCGGTATTGCCTATCAGGAGTTTCTGGAAATCTGTGTAGGCCGTGGAGTCCCATGTTTTTAAGTCCGGCGCGTTGTTGACAGTTGCAGTCAACCCTGAGTTAGTAAACCCTTGTTTACGCAGTGCGAGGTACTCCGGTGTCCTGAGTGTATTCAACATATGTGGTACGCGCGACATGCCGGTGTTCACTGTGATGTCGAGCTGTGTTTTACCGATGCGTCCTTTTTTAGTTGTGATGAGGATAACGCCGTTTGCACCGCGGGAACCGTAGATAGCAGTCGCATCGCCGTCTTTCAGCACTTCGATGGATTCGATGTCGGAAGGGCTGATGCTGTTAAGTGGACTCGTCGCACCATTGGCGCCATTGATCACGTAGCCTGTCTGGGCGTTGATGGCATCAGAGAGGAATGGCACGCCGTCTACAATGTAGAGTGGCTGTGAGTTCTGGAGCATGGAGTTGACACCTCTGACCTGTACGGTGAAAGCGGAGCCGGGGAAACCATTGCTTTGCACGATGGTCATACCTGCCATTCTGCCTTGCAGGGCTTGTAGTACGTTGGTAACAGGCTGCTTCTCGATGGTTTTTGCATCGACGCTGGCGGTGCTGCCGGTAGAGAGTTTTTGAGATTCGGTATAATAGCCTTTGTTGATCACGATTTCATTCAGGTTGCTGATAGCGGTTTCGAGAATGATGGTGAGTTGGAGACCGTTATTTTTTGTCACAATGACGTTCCTGATATAGTTGCTGATGAGAGGGAAGGCGTTCCAGTCATCGCCGGTTCTTTTGATCACGACTTCTATGGGGGCAAAGCCAACCATAGAGAATTGGAGGATCATGCCTTCACTAACGGAACCAATAGAGAAGGTCCCTTTGGGAGTGGTGGTGGTTCCACCCAGTCCGATCACGCGTACGGAGGCACCGGGAAGGAGTTCGCCAGCTTTATTTTTAACAACCCCGGTGATGTCTATTCTGGGAATAGGGATTTCGGTGGGTGTTTCTTTGAATTCTTTTTTGGAGAGGTAGATGGTTTTGCCTTCAATAAGATAGGTGACAGGTTCTCTGGCGAGGACGAGATCGAGGAAGTTTGCCAGCGACATGTCTTGCACGGAGATGGAAACGGGAGTGGCGGTTTGCAGCACGTCGCGGTTGTAAAAAGCGACGTAGCCGGTTTGTTTTTCAACGGCATCGAAGATTTGTTTCAGCGGGAGGTGTTTTCCCGTGAAGGTGATGCGTTGAGAGAAGCCTGCGGCCTGGACTTGTAGAAAGGCGACAGTTAATAAGATCACTGTTAATTTCATTGCTCTTACTAGATTTGGTTGAAGTCGCGATTGCTGCTGCGACCGTTGTGGCAGGGGTATAGGGTGCCCTGACCAATTTGCAGTTTTTTGCATAAATTGCATTGTTTGGCTGTTAAAAAGGAGTCTTGAAGCTAATTTTTACAAGGTCAGACGCTGCCGGGAGTGTTCCACCACTTCCGGTTTTGTTTTTTGAACCCTGGTTGGTTTATGTCGATTTTGGCTATGATGTTTGAGCCGTTTATTGACTGCGTTGATTTTGGCTAAGGGGAGGCGGTTTAACGCTTCCGGTCTTTTAGTAGCCTTGATTGTTTGTGTTGATCCTGGTATGTTGAAGCGGTCGATTGCTTCCGGTTATGATTTGTGTTTTGTCAGCTTGTGATTAATTGCGTTGATTTTGGCTAAGGGGAGGCGGTTTAACGCTTCCGGTTTTGATAGCCTTGATTGATTGCGTTGATCCTGGTATATGGAAACGGTTGATTGCTTCCGGTTATGATTTATGTTTTGTCAGCTTGTGATTAATTGCATTGATTTTGGAAATTGGAATCGTTTTATTTCCCCCAATCAGAACTTTCAGCTGTTGAGCGTTCACTGTTCATGTTTGCCTGAAAAACTATCTGTAAGCTTTCAGAAAGATCCTCTAATCATCTTTCCTGACCTATTTTCCTGTTCCCTGTCCCTTCAGATTAATAAGTGGTCCCTTCTCTATTGCCCCTATTTATACACCACCAGTCTCCGTTCACCTTCCAGCCTGAAATGCACGCCCGTCGCCTCCAAACCTCTCAGCAACCCTTCCAGTGTCACATCCCTGCTCATCTTCCCGCCAAACACAATGTTCGGCACATTTGGCGCGTACACCACTTCAATATCATACCATCGTGCAAGTTGTCTCATCACTTCCTGCAAGGTCTCCCCTTCAAAATTAAAAATTCCATTCTTCCAGGCGGTTACCTTTTCCACATCGGCGTTTACGATCGTTATTTCTTTAGTGAGCTGTGCAGTTTGTCCTGGCCGCAGCAGCGTATTTTGTACTTTTACGGCTCCCTCTATCAGGGTGGTATTGATAGCAGCTTCGTCAGTGTAGGCATTAATATTGAAGCTGGTACCCAGTACGGCTATTTCCCCTTTTCCTGGAAGATTTACGAAAAATGGCTGGTTGGCATTGGTAGTTATTTCAAAATAGGCTTCCCCGGTAATGTCCACGCGTCTTTCCTTGCCAGTAAAGGCGGTTGGATAGCGGAGGGAGGTCTGTGCATTGAGCCAGACTTTGGAGCCATCGGGCAGGATGATGTTAAACTGACGCCCTTTGGGGGTCGTCATAGTATTATACGATGTGCTGGTCGTAGCACCTTTGTAGTTAAGTTGTCCGTTCAATAAGGTGGCGTTGGTGCCGGCGATCTGACCGTTTGCCAGGCTGTCAAGGACTACCTTTTCGCCGTTGGCGAGTGTGAGAATAGCGCCTTGTTTACCTGGCTGTATATCGGCCAGTTGTATGGTTGGTTTGATGAAAGCTGGT
>Ga0182005_1000052_pt1 | contig 113532 bp, 98 predicted proteins | sample Sormic07211103_1_FD_123021 | JGI IMG/M metagenome (GOLD analysis project Ga0182005, IMG submission 123021) | Rhizosphere microbial communities from Sorghum bicolor, Mead, Nebraska, USA - 072115-103_1 MetaG | ecosystem: Host-associated > Plants > Roots > Rhizosphere | place: USA: Nebraska... | reverse complement strand
TATCAACCCGAACCGCCAGGAGATGGCGCGCAAGTTCGGCATGACGCACTTCATCAACCCGAAAGACACGCCGAACGTGGTTGACCACATCGTGCAACTGACCGACGGCGGCGCCGACTACAGTTTCGAGTGCGTGGGCAACACGCAACTGATGCGCGAAGCGCTCGAGTGCACCCATAAAGGCTGGGGCCAGTCGTTCATCATCGGCGTGGCGGCGGCGGGCCAGGAAATTTCGACCCGGCCGTTCCAGCTGGTGACGGGCCGCGAGTGGAAAGGTTCCGCGTTTGGCGGCGCCCGTGGCCGCACCGACGTGCCGAAGATCGTCGACTGGTACATGGAAGGCAAGCTCAATATCGACGACCTGATCACGCACCGTCTGCCGCTCGAGCGCATCAACGAAGGTTTCGACCTGATGAAGTCCGGAGAGTCGATCCGCTCCGTGGTACTTTATTAATTTTTACTCCCCGGTGGAAGTAGAAAAAAAGTTCTAGACTTAATTATCTAGATAATTTATTCTACATTCCATCACAAGGGGAGTGCGGCATGGACGTATTGCAAACTCTGGTGCCTGCCGTCGGTTGGGCGCTGTTGCATTTTATCTGGCAGGGCCTGCTGATCGGCTGGGCCGTGGCGTTGGCCATGCACTTGCTGCGCCGCGCCCGGCCGCACACCCGCTACGCGGTGGCTTGCGCTGGCCTGCTGCTGTGCGCGGCGCTGCCGGTTGCCAGTGTCATTACCCAGTTGCACGCTGCCGAGAGCAGTGCGTTTTCCGGCGCCAGCCTCGGCGCCGTTGCCCTGATCCCCTCCGTTTTGTCCGGCGCCGATGGCGCTGCCTCCCCGGGCCCTTTGCTCGACCAGCCCGCGCTGGCCGACTGGGAAGCCGTGCTGCGCGGCCAGCTGCCGTGGGTCGTCGGCCTGTGGCTGGCCGGTGCCGCGCTGATGTCGCTGCGCCTGGCCATCGGTCTCAAGTGGGTCGCCGAGCGCACCCGCAGTGACCGCTACACCGTCAACCATTACTGGCAGCGCCGCCTCTCGTGCCTGGCGCGCCGTGCCGGCCTCGAGATGCACGTGCGCCTCGGCGTGGCCGAAGGCCTCGACAGTCCGATCACGGCAGGCTGCTGGCGCCCCATCGTGCTGGTGCCGATATCGCTGATCACCGGCATGCCGTCCGAATTGCTCGAAGCGTTGCTGGCGCACGAGCTGGCGCACATCAAGCGCCGCGATTACCTGGTCAACCTGATTCAAAGCGCGGTGGAAATCGTGCTGTTCTATCACCCAAGTGTTTGGGCCTTGTCGCGCCGCATCCGCCTAGAGCGAGAACAAATCGCCGATGACCTGGCAGTGTCCCTGCTCGGTCAGCCGCAGATGCTGGCAAAGGCCTTGTCCGAGCTGGATAAATTCCAGTTCGATACCGTACAACTTGCCCACGCGGCGCATGGAGGAAATCTTATGTCTCGTATTAAACGCTTGCTGCGTCCCGATGTCGAACCGGTCAGCTGGAAAATGGTGGTCCCGCTGCTGGGCCTGTGCGCAGCCAGCGCCGTATTCTATGTGCAGGCGGCGCCCAACCCGCCGGCCGCTGCGCAGCCTGGCGCCGCACTGGCGCCGGCAGCGGCTGCCGTGGCCGCTGTGCAGGAGGCATCGAATGCGCTTGATGTGTCGAATGCTACAGATGCGACCGATGCGCCGGGTTCGCCCGATGCGATGGATGCGGCCGAGGCGTCGGAAGTTGCTGCTTCTGCCGAGCCGGTAGCCGCAGTGGCCCCGGCCGCGCCGGCCATGCCCGCACTGCCGCCAGTCCCTGCCGCGCCGAAAGCTGTTCCGGAACTGGTCGCGCTCGCTGCCCCCGCAGCCCCCGCTGCGCCGGCAGCACCAGCAGCACCAGCAGCACCAGCAGCACCAGCAGCACCAGCAGCTCCAGCAGCTCCAGCGGCCCCGGCAGCCCTGATGGCTGACCATGCCATGCACTCCCACATCAGTATCGAGGGGATGACCATGCTCAGAGGCAAACGCGACAGCGCATATGCGCTGGTGCCGCTCGACCGCAGCCGCATGCTGATCGCCGGCAACACCGACGACATGCTCCAGGTGGCCGACCTGCGCAAGACCATCAAGGGCGAATTCATCTGGTTTGCCGAGCGCGACAAGAGCTATGTGATCGAAGACCCGGCGCTGGTAGCGCAAGCGATCGCTGCCTGGGTGCCGGTGCGGAAACTCGACGCGCAAATGAAGGTTCACGGCGACAAGATGCAGGCCCAGGGCAAGGTGATGGAAGCGGCCGCCGAGAAAATGCGCCTGAACCTGGAATCCAATGGCGGGCTGCGCGAGGTCGAGCAGCGCGGCCACGAGATCGGCCGCGCCGCCGCCCAACAGGCCATCATTGCCCAAAGCCTGGCACAGGTGGCGCTGGAGCGCGCGGCCTTGCCCGCCACGGACACCGACAAGCGGGCCGCGCTCGACGCCCGGCGCGCGCAGTTGCAGGCGCAGCTGGCGCCACTGGCGCGCGAGATGGACGCCCAGCAACTGCGCCTGGTGGCGCAGTCGGCCAAATTAGGCCAGGACATGGGCCGCCGCATGGCCGAACTGAGCAAGCCGATGGGCGTAATGGGCCGCGAAATGGGCGCGCTGGGCCGCCAGCGCGCGCAAGCCCAGCGCGAGGCGGAACTGGCCATGAGAGCGGTATTCAAACAGGCGCTCGGCAGCGGCAAGGCCGTGGCCACCACGCCGTCGGCCTGATTGTGTCACTGGCACCCCGGGCGCGATGCCCGGCGCGCCACCTTTGCTCGACCGGCGCCCGCACCCCGCCAGCACGGCGTCACTTTGCTGCCATGCGACTGCCATGCGACTGCCAACCGGCTGCCAACCGGCTGCCTGCCGGCTGTCAAACGACTACCAACTGGCTTCCAGCTGGGTGCCACTGACTATCCACCGACTGCCAACGCGCGGCCAACCTGGCGCCAACCGGTGCCCGGTCCGGACGCGGTGGCTGGCGGTGCTTGACCAGGCATCCCGGTATAATCACGGGATGCAAAATCTTCTCCATAATCTGAACGACGAACAACTGGCCGCCGTCACCCTGCCGGCCCAGAGCGCCCTGATCCTGGCCGGCGCCGGTTCCGGCAAAACCCGCGTGCTGACCACCCGCATCGCCTGGCTGATCCAGACCGGGCAGGTATCGCCGTCGGGCATCCTGGCCGTCACTTTTACCAACAAGGCGGCCAAGGAGATGATGACGCGTTTGTCGGCGATGATGCCGATTAACACGCGTGGCATGTGGATCGGCACCTTCCACGGCCTGTGCAACCGGCTGCTGCGCACCCACTACCGCGACGCCGCGCTGCCGCAAACGTTCCAGATCCTCGATTCGCAAGATCAGTTGTCCGCCATCAAGCGCCTGCTCAAGGCTAATAATGTCGATGACGAGAAGTTTCCACCGAAAGAGGTGATGTACTTCATCAACGGCGCCAAGGACCAGGGCCTGCGCGCCGACAAGATCGAGCCGTACAACGCCGATGAGCGCAAGAAGGTCGAGCTCTACCAGCTGTACGACGATCAATGCCAGCGCGAAGGCGTGGTCGATTTTGCCGAGCTGCTGCTGCGCACGTATGAACTGCTGAGCCGCAACCAGCCGCTGCGCCAGCACTACCAGCAGCGTTTCCAGCACATCCTGGTCGATGAGTTCCAGGATACCAACGATTTGCAGTACAAGTGGCTCAAGCTGCTGGCCGGCCATGGCGAAGGCGGTGGCGGGGCGCTGTTCGCCGTCGGTGACGACGACCAGAGCATTTACGCATTCCGCGGCGCCAACGTGGGCAACATGATTGCGTTCGAGCGCGAGTTTCACGTCAAGAACCTGATCAAGCTGGAGCAGAACTACCGCTCGCACGGCCATATCCTCGATGCGGCCAACGTACTCATCGCCAACAACAGCAAGCGCCTGGGCAAGAACCTGCGCACCGACGCCGGCCACGGCGAGCAGGTGCGCGTCTATGAAGCCACGTCCGACCTGGGCGAGGCGCAGTGGATCATCGAGGAAACGAAAAACCTGATCGCCGACGGCGCCGCGCGCAGCGAGATCGCCGTGCTGTACCGGTCCAACGCGCAGTCGCGCGTGATCGAGCATGCGCTTTTCTCGGCCGGCATTCCGTACCACGTGTACGGCGGCCTGCGCTACTTCCAGCGCGCCGAGGTCAAGCACCTGATCTCGTATTTGCAGTTGATGGACAACCCGCACAACGACTCGGCCTTCATGCGCGTGGTCAATTTCCCCACGCGCGGCATCGGCGCCCGCACCATCGAGAACCTGCAAGGGGCATCCGCCCAGTACGGCGTCTCGCTGTACGCGGCCGTGCCGTACATGACCGGCAAGGGCGGCACGTCGCTGGCCGGGTTCGTGAAACTGATCGAAAGCGCGCGCTTCGAGAGCCAGCAGATGGCGTTGCCCGAACTGGTGCGCCTGGTCCTGGAAGCGAGCGGTTTGCTCACCCACTACCAGACCGAAAAAGAAGGTGCCGACCGCATCGAAAACCTGGAGCAAATGGTCAGCGCCGCCACCCAGTTCGTGGCGGAAGAGGGCTACGGCCACGGCGCCCCTGCGCACCTGGGCCCGCAATCGCAGGCGCAAGCGGGCGCGGCCATCGTCAACGAGGATGGCGTCGAAATTTTAGATGCCGATGCGCCACTGGCCACCGTGATGTCGCCGCTGTCGGCGTTCCTGTCGCACGCATCGCTCGAAGCGGGCGACAACCAGGCCACGGCCGGCCAGCAGGCGGTGCAGATGATGACGGTGCACTCGGCCAAGGGGCTCGAGTTCAACAACGTGTTCATCACCGGCCTGGAAGAGGGTTTGTTCCCGCACGAGAGCAGCTCGCGCGAGGAGGGCGGCGTGGAGGAAGAGCGGCGCCTGATGTACGTGGCAATCACGCGCGCGCGCCAGCGCCTGTACCTGTGCTTCGCGCAGACGCGCATGTTGCACGGCCAGACGCGCTACAACATGAAATCGCGCTTCTTCGACGAATTGCCGGAAGATGCGCTCAAGTGGCTGTCGGCCAAGGCGCAAACCCACTGGTTCGCCAACAAGAAAACCGCGTGGGACGAGGCGCCATTGATCGGCTCGGATAATGCGATCGCCCAGAAGATGCAGCAAAAGTCATCGGGCTGGCGCATCGGCGAATCGGTCGAGCATGCCAAGTTCGGCGAGGGCGTGATCGTCAACATCGAAGGCAGCGGCGCCAATGCGCGTGCGCAGATCAATTTCGGCAGCGCGGGGATGAAGGTGCTCGATCTGAGTATTGCCAAGCTGGAGCGGTTGGGGCGATAACTGATACAAGAAAGGGCGCACTCTGCGCCCTTTTTTACGCCATCGTATCCGGCCTGTCGTGCTTTTCCAGATCGACCGGCGCCGCTGCCTGCGGCTGGTCGAACATGTCGCGGTACGCCACGTACAGGGTGCAGTGCGCCAGCACGATCAACAGCAGCAGCAGCGTGAAAATCCCCGCCATTGCCATTTGCGACGCGCCGAAGATCATCGCAACGATGTTGGAGCTGACGAAATACAGCAGGTGCAGCGCCGCCGTGGCGATGAACATCGGCTTGAAGGCGCGCACCACCGATACCACGCTGAAGAACAACGCCTTGCCCACCGTGATTTTTTGCCAGAACACCAGCGGCGCGGCAAAGCAGGTCAGGATCCAGGTGATGGTGTACATGGCCGAGGCGATCAGCATCGGCACCACCATGGTTTGCAGCAGCGCCGGATCGACCTTGTCCGGATGCTCGGCGATCCGGGCCAGCACGTCGCCGGACATGCTGTAGACCACCACGGCAGCAAGCAGCAAGACCACCAGGTTGAGCGCACCGAGCGTCAGCAGCGGACCGCGGGCAGGCTTGCGGAAGCCGCTCAGCAACAAGTTCGGCAGCGCGCGCTTGCCTTCGTCCGCGTGCCGGCAGCCTTCGAGCATGGCCACCGAAAATAGCGGGGTGAGCAGGAATACGGCCAGTTGTCCGACCGGGATGATCATGATGAACATCGACAGGAACATGCAGCAAAAGAACAGCGCCATCAGGCCGCCCGGTTGCTTGCGGAACAGCAGCAGGCCCTGTTTAACCCAGTGCACGCCGGTGCGGGCGGTGTATTTAGTCATCAAAAAAGCTTCGGCGCCAGCGTGGCGATACGTTCGCGCAAGATGCGCTCAAAGTGGGTGGGATCGTGTGGCGTGAGCATTTCTGCCTCGCGCGGCTGGTAGTAATCATACAGCCGCGAGAGCCAGAACCGCAGCGCGCCTGCGCGCAGCATCGGTTGCCAGGCGGTTTGCTCGGCGTCGGTAAACGGCCGTACGCCGTGGTAGGCGTCGAGCAGGGCGCGCACGCGCGCCACGTCGAGCACGCCTGTGTCGAGATCGATACACCAGTCGTTGACGGTGACGGCCACGTCGAACAGCCAGGTATCGCAGCCGGCAAAGTAAAAGTCGAAGAAGCCGGTCAGGCGCTCGCCGTCGAACATCACGTTGTTGCGGAACAGGTCGGCGTGCACGGGACCGGTCTGCAGCTGCTTGTACGTGTCGCAGCCTGCAAATGCTTCCTGGAAGTGCATCTCGGCCCGCAGCAGGTGGGCATTGCTGTCGGACAGGTGCGGCAACACCTTGGGCGTGGTTTCGTTCCACCAGTCCAGGCCGCGCAGATTCGGTTGTTGCAGCGGAAAGTCGCGGCCGGCCAGGTGCATGCGCGCCAGCATGGCGCCCACTTCGGCGCAGTGTACCGGTTGCGGCGCCATTTGCGACTTGCCTTCGAGCTTGGTGACGATGGCGGCCGGCTTGCCGTGCAGGGCGACAATCAGCTCGCCCTGCTGGTTGGGAATCGGCGCCGGCACCAGTACCTGGCGCTCGGCCAGGTGGCGCATCAGTTGCAGATAGAACGGTAGCTGTTCGAACGACAGGTTCTCGAAGATGGTGAGTACATACTCACCTTGCTCGGTGTCGAGGAAGAAATTGCTGTTTTCGATGCCGGAAGCGATGCCTTTCAAGGCGGTTGGCTTGCCGAGGGGGAATTGCGTGATCCACTGGTTGACGTCGTCCAGGGTGACCGGAGTAAACACTGCCATGAGAAGCTTGATGGGTTCGGTGAACGGGCGCGCCGCTGCACAGCGTGCGCGCCGAAATCCTGCGCTGCGCCGGAGCGCAGCCGCAGGTGCTTATTTGCTTACGGGCGCGGCTGGCGGCGGTACGTCAGTGGTGCTGTCGTCTTCTACCGGGGTCTTTTTCTTGGGGCCGCCGAATTCCAGCACCTTCCATTGCGGGCCACTCAAGGTAGGGCCCGGACCCTCGCCGACCGGCACCGGGCCGGCCGGGTGGGCCGGACGCACGGTATACGTGCTGCCACCGGCGGTAACGGTGGTGTTGATCAGGTTGCCGTTATTGTCGCGGTTATCCTTGATCTGGTTACCCTGCTGCGACTGGTTGGAGCGGACGTTGACGCCGTCTTCGGTGACTTCCTCCAGCTTTTCCAGCTTGGGCGGCTTGTCGCTGGGCGGCGTTTGTGCCATGGCGTGAGCGCCGATGGCGAGGAGCAGGACAGGCAAAAGGGAGGAGGTGCGCTTCATGATGGATCGCCTTGACGTAGTCTGACCGGGTGGGGAATGCGTGATATTTTTAAGTATGGTCCATTGTAACAAACGTGCACGAATCCCTGCTCTAAAAAGCCCATTTCCGCCTCTTCAGTAAGGTTTCCTTAAGAAACCATTTCAGTTTTGGAAATCCCGTGCGGCGGGCGAAGCGCTGCTTAAAACCTGCGATAATGCGCCATTCACTCTGCGAGTCGCCGCTGTTGTCACTGCTGCGGCCACCCGCACGCCCCTCACATAGATCAGTTTCTTATGCAAAATACCCTGCTGTTAGTCGACGGTTCCAGTTACCTTTATCGCGCCTTCCACGCGCTGCCCGACCTGCGCAGCCCAGACGGCTACCCCACCGGCGCCATGCACGGCATGGTCAACATGTTGCGCCGCCTGCGCGCCGACTACCCGGCCGCCTACATCGCCTGCGTGTTCGACGCCAAGGGTAAAACCTTCCGCGACGATATGTATCCCGAATACAAGGCCACGCGCGCGCCGATGCCGGACGACCTGCGCCTGCAGATCGAGCCGATCCACGAGGCGGTCAAGGCCATGGGCTGGCCGATCCTGATGGTCGATGGCGTGGAAGCGGACGACGTGATCGGCACGCTGTGCGTGGATGCGGTCAAGGCCGGCATGAAGGTGGTGGTGTCCACCGGCGACAAGGACCTGGCGCAACTGGTCAATCCGAACGTCATGCTGATCAACACCATGAACAACGAGAAGATGGACGAAGCCGGTGTGCTGGCCAAGTTCGGCGTGCCGCCAAACCGCATCATCGACTACCTGACCCTGATCGGCGATACGGTCGATAACGTGCCGGGCGTCTCGAAATGCGGTCCGAAAACCGCGCTCAAATGGCTCACCGCCTACGACTCGCTCGACGGCGTAATGAGCAATGCCGACAAGATTACCGGCGCCGTCGGCGAAAACCTGCGCACCGCGCTGGCCTGGCTGCCGCGCAGCCGCGAGCTGATCACGGTGAAGACCGACTGCGACCTGGCTGCGCACATGATGTCGATCACCGAGTCGCTGGTGGCGCGGCCGGAAGAGGGCGCCACGCTGGTGACGTTCTTCACCAAGTACGGCTTCAAGACGCTGCTGCGCGACCTCAATGCGGTCACGCCGTCGGCGGCCGTGCTGGGGGCGGCGGCTGCCAAGGCGGTGCCGGCCGGCGGCGCGGTCTCGGCCACGCAGGACATGTTCGGCGAAGCGTCCAAGGTCAACGTCAACTACGAGATGGTGCTGACCGACGCCCAGCTCGACAAGTGGATCGCGCTGATCGATGCCGCCCCCCTGACGGCAGTCGATACCGAAACCACGTCGCTCGAACCGATGACCGCGCAACTGGTGGGCATCTCGCTGTCCACCGAGCCGGGCATGGCGTGCTACATTCCGGTGGCGCACGCCTATGCCGGCGTGCCGGAGCAGCTGGCGCGCGAGCACGTGCTGGAAAAACTGAAATCCTGGCTCGAAGACGAAGCCAAGCTCAAGGTGGGGCAGAACCTCAAGTACGACAGCCACATCTTCGCCAACCACGGCGTGATGCTGCGTGGCATCCACCACGACACCTTGCTGCAATCGTATGTGTTCGAATCGCACCGCACCCACGGCATGGACGACCTGGCGCTGCGCCACCTGAACCACACCACGATCCCGTTCGTGGACGTGTGCGGCAAGGGCGTCAACATGATCACGTTCGACAAGGTGGAACTGCAGCGCGCCACCGACTACGCGGCCGAAGACGCCGACATCACGCTGCGCCTGCACGGCGTGATGCAGGCCGAAGTGGAGAGCGACGACAAGCTCAATTACATCTACCGCCAGATCGAGCTGCCCACGGCCGTGGTGCTGCAGAAGATCGAGCGCAACGGCGTCCACATCGACGCCGCGCTGCTCGACACGCAATCGGCCGAACTCGGTGCGCGCATCGTCGAGCTCGAAGCGCAGGCGCACGAGCTGGCCGGCCAGCCGTTCAACCTCGGTTCGCCCAAGCAGATCGGTGAGATTTTCTTCCAGAAGCTGCAACTGCCGGTGGTGAAAAAGACCCCGAGCGGCGCACCATCGACCGACGAGGAAGTGCTGCAAAAGCTGGCCGAGGACTACCCGCTGCCGAAAGTGCTGCTCGAATACCGCAGCCTGTCCAAGCTCAAGTCCACGTACACCGACAAGCTGCCCAAGATGATCAACCAGGACACCGGCCGCGTGCACACCAACTACGCGCAGGCGGTGGCAGTGACGGGCCGGCTGGCATCGAACGACCCCAACCTGCAAAATATTCCGGTGCGCACCAAGGAAGGCCGCCGCATCCGCGAAGCGTTCATTGCGCCGCCGGGCAGCCACCTGGTGTCGGCCGACTATTCGCAGATCGAACTGCGCATCATGGCCCATATCTCGGGCGATGAAGCGATGCTGCGCGCGTTTGCCGATGGCGAGGACATCCACCGCGCCACCGCCGCCGAAATTTTCGGCGTGCCGCCGGCGGAAGTGACCAGCGAGCAGCGCCGCTATGCCAAGGTGATCAATTTTGGTTTGATCTACGGTATGAGCGCGTTCGGCCTGGCGGCCAACCTGAACATCGAGCGCGCCGCCGCGCAGAACTACATCGACCGCTACTTCGCGCGCTTTTCGGGCGTCAAGCAGTACATGGACGATACCCGCCTGCAGGCGAAAGCGCGCGGCTACGTGGAAACCGTGTTCGGCCGCCGCCTGTGGCTGCCCGAAATCAATTCCCCGAACGGCCCGCGCCGCCAGGGCGCAGAGCGGGCGGCCATCAACGCGCCGATGCAGGGCACGGCCGCCGACCTGATCAAGCTGGCCATGGTGGCGGTGCAGAACTGGCTGGAAGCGGACAAATTGCAAACCCGCATGATCATGCAGGTACACGACGAACTGGTGCTGGAAGTGCCCGACGCCGAGCTGGAGCTGGTCAAGCAGAAGCTGCCGGAACTGATGGCAGGCGTGGCGCAATTGAAAGTGCCGCTGCTGGCGGAAGTGGGTGTCGGTAAAAACTGGGAAGAGGCGCACTAATTTAGTTATTTCACTGACGGAGAAAACGCATGGATGACTTGCAACGCGACGCAGAGAGTTTGTTGAAAACCCCGCTATCGGACGGCCTCGACCGCCGTGACTTCATCAAGGTCGCGCTCGGTACAGGCTTTGCCGTGGCCGCCATGCCGGTGGTCGCGCAAAACGTCATCAAGACCGATACTGCCGGCCTCACCGCCGGCACCATCACGCTCGACGTGGCTGGCCAGGCCGTGCCGGTCTATCGCGCCCAGCCGGAAGGCAAGACCAACCTGCCGGTGGTGCTGGTGATTTCCGAAATCTTCGGCGTCCACGAACACATTGCCGACGTGGCCCGCCGCTTCGCCAAGCTCGGCTACCTGGCGCTGGCGCCCGACCTGTTCGTGCGCCAGGGCGACCCGCAAAAGGTCGCCTCGATCGCCGAACTGCAACGCGACATCATCGCCAAGACCCCGGACGCGCAGGTGATGACCGATCTCGACGCGCTGGTGGCATGGGCCAAGGCCAACAACGGCAATCCGGACAAGATCGCCATCACCGGTTTCTGCTGGGGCGGCCGCGTGACCTGGCTGTACGCCGCCCACAACCCGGCCATCAAGGCCGGCGTGGCGTGGTATGGCCGTCTGGTGGGTACCACCAGCGCCAACACGCCCAGGCATCCGGTCGATATCGCGCCATCTCTGACCGTGCCCGTGCTGGGCCTGTACGGTTTAAAAGATACGGGCATTCCGCAGGAATCGGTCGAAGCCATGAAAGCGGCACTGGCCAAGGGCGCAAACAAGTCGACTTTCGTGGTGTATCCGAACTCGGGCCACGCCTTCCACGCCGATTACCGGCCCAGCTACGTCGAGGCGGACGCCAAGGATGGCTGGGGCCGCATGCTGGCGTGGTTCAAGCAGAACGGCGTGGCATAAAGCCAGACTAAAGAGGGACCGATGGGCCATGAAGGCTGTTTTTAGCCAAAAATGAGCAGAAATGCGTGCCGGGCGGTAAAATAACGCCCCGGCCCCCTCTGTGGACGGGCCAGGCACAAGAGGCTATACCATCGATCCCGTACTCATTTCCATCATTCTGGCGACCACGCTCGCCGGCGTCGTCAGCATATCGGCCGCTGCCGTGTTCTCGTTTACGCTGCTGTCGAAGGTGGTCGAGCGCATGGTCAGCCTGTCGGTCGGCCTGATGCTGGCCACCTCGCTGCTGCATGCGCTGCCCGAAGCGTTCGATTCCACCGCCAGCCCGCGCAGCCTGTTCGCGACCCTGCTGGCGGGCCTGCTGGCGTTCTTCGTGCTGGAAAAGCTGGCCATCATGCGCCACTCGCACCACCACGAGCACGACGGCCACCACCATCATCACGGCCACGACAAGACCGAAGCGGGCAAGGCCGGCTGGATGATCCTGGTCGGCGACGGCATGCACAATTTTACCGACGGCATCCTGATCGCGGCCGCCTTCCTGGCCGACCCGCAACTGGGCCTGGTGACGGGCCTGGCCATCATCGCCCACGAAATCCCGCAGGAAATCGGCGACTTCATCGTGCTGCTCAACGCCGGCTTCTCGCGCACCCGCGCTTACATCTACAACCTTCTGTGCAGCCTGCTGTCGATTGCCGGCGGCCTGCTCGGTTATTACTTCCTCGACCGCGCCAGCAGCCTGATTCCGTACGTGCTGGTGTTCGCCTCATCGGGCTTCATCTATATCGCGGTCAGCGACCTGATGCCCCAGATGCAGCGGCGCGCCACGCTGCGCGAATCGGTGCCGCAAGTGCTGTTGATCGCCACCGGCGTGGCGATCGTGGTGTTCTTTACCAGTCACCGCTGACCATAAAGCCCAGCTTGCTTGCAGTCTGGAGCGGGAGGGGTAAGATGGCGGGATGGAGATTCCTTCTCAAAAGCAGGCGGCGGCGCTGGCAGCACTATCAGCTGCGGACTTTGCGCGCCTTGAACGTCTGGCAAGCAAGGCCAACGTCAGCGTGGATGGTATCTGGCCCGAGGTTTACCTCTACGGCTTCGACGATATCGAGGATTCGGTGCAAGCCAACCTCGATGCCGATGACGACATTGCAGCAGGGTGCACTGTCGCTCACGACGATGTGATGGCGCAGGCCCGACGGGTTTTGGACGCCAATGTGCGCGGCAAGCGTAACGCAGGTTAAGCGGACTGTAAGGTGGTCTGCAGCTGCCCAGCGAGCGCTGGACCAGACCATGGCGCACATAAATGCCCAGGATCATTCCACCGCGCTCCTGGTATTGCATAGGGTCAGCAAGGCTATTGACCTTTTGCGCATCCAGCCTGATATCGGCACGCCGACCTATCAGCCGGCGCTACGTCGCTATCCGGTTCCCAACACCGGACACACCATCGAGTATCGCGTGACAGCAAGCGATATAGTCGTCGTCCGCTGGGTACGCAATGTAAGAATCCGAAAAACTTAACCTTGCCCCGTTGCCACCGGCCGCGCCGGATCGGCGCACCATTCGCTCCACGAACCCGGGTACAGCGCCGCACCGGGCAAGCCCGCCACTTCCAGCGCCAGCAGGTTGTGGCAGGCGGTCACGCCCGAGCCGCATTGCATGATGGCCTGCGGCGCGCTGGCAAACAGCGGCGCCCACTCGGCCTTCAATTGCGCCGCATCCTTGAAGCGGCCGTCCGGCGCCAGGTTGTCCTTGAAGAAGCGGTTGCGCGCGCCGGGGATATGGCCGCCCACCGGGTCGATGGTTTCGTTCTCGCCGCGATAGCGGTCGGCGGCGCGGGCATCGACCACGGTTTTATTCTGCGTGGCCAGGTTGGCCACCACGTCGTCCACCGCTACCGTATGCGTCAGGCTCGGCCGCTCGGCAATAGTACCCCGGGCGCGTGGCGCCACGGGCGTCACCAGCGGTTCGCCGGCGGCCTGCCAGGCGGCCAGGCCGCCATCGAGCACGGCCACGGCCCGGTGGCCGATCCAGCGCAGCAGCCACCACAGGCGCGCGGCAAACATGCCGCCGTGGGCGTCGTACGCCACCACTTGCGTGTCGTCGTCGATGCCCCAGGCGCGCAGCGTGTCGATCAGCGCGGCGCGCTCGGGCAACGGGTGGCGGCCCCGGAACAGGCCGTCCGCACCGGCCTTGGCGCCGGACAGGTCGGTATCGATATTGGCAAACTGGGCGTTCTGGATGTGGCCGGCCGCAAAGGCGTCGCGGCCGGCGTTCGGGTTCATCAGGTCGTGGCGGCAGTCGAGGATGACCCAGCGGCTGTCGAGGACGTGCGGGGCCAGGTCGGCGGCGCTGATCAGGGTGGTATGCATGGCGAAAACTCCGTGGACTACACTTCGCTGGAAATCGGGTCGGCCTTGTCGATGGCCTTGCCGCGCTCTGTATTGCGGGTATTGTAGAACGTTGCTGCCACGCCGGAAGCGAGAATGATGGCGATGCCGGTCCAGCTCATCCAGCTGAACACGTCGCCGAACACCAGCACGCCCCAGATGCTGGAAAACACGATGCCCGTGTATTGCAGGTTGGCCACCACCAGGGTCTGGCCCAGGCGGTAGGCGCGCGTCATGGCCACTTGCGCGCTGGTGGCGCAGATGCCGATGCCCAGCAGCAGCAGGCCGCCGTGCCAGCTGTTGATCGGGTGCCAGGTCACCGGCTGGTCGCCGCTGAGCAGCAGGTTGCCGAGCAGGCCGGCCACGATGTTGGTGACGGCAAAATAAAACACCACGCGGCTTTCCGGTTCGCCGGCCAGGCCCAGCTTGCGCACCTGCATATAGGCCATGGCCGTCAACAGGCTGGAGAACAGGGCGACCAGGGCCGGCGTGAGCTGGTTGGCATGGAAGGCCGGTTGCAGCAGCAGGACCACGCCTACAAAGCTCATCATCACCGCCATCATCAGCGGCCACTTGATGTCGCCCTTGGCGTGCCACCAGCCGAGCGCGAACAGCCACACGGCGATCCAGATCGGCGACAGGTAATTGAGGGTCATGGCCGTGGCCAGCGGCAGTTCGGCAATCGAGTAGTACCAGAGCCACAGCGACACCACGCCAATGATGCAGCGCCACAGGTGGGCCAGCGGCATGGTGGTGCGGAAACTGCCGCCTTGCGACTTGATGATGATGGCCAGCACGATCACGCCGACCACCCCGCGGTACATCACGATTTCGGAGGTGGAGAATTCTTCGGATGCCAGCTTGACGCACACCCCCATGACGGCGAACATAAAGCTAGCGAACAACATCCAAAGCGATTGCATCCAGTTTCCTTTTTATAAATCTATCTTGGATCGGTACCATTCGTGGAAGTGCTGCATGCCATCTTCCATCGGTGACTGATAAGGGCCGGCGTCGGTTTCGCCACGGTCGCGCAGGGCCTTGCGGCCGGCGTCCATGCGCAGGGCGATTTCGTCGTCTTCCGACACGGTTTCCATGTATGCGGCGTGCTCGGCCTCGATAAACTCGCGCTCGAACAGCACGATTTCCTCGGGGTAATAGAACTCGACCACGTTGCGGGTGCGCTGCGGACCATCGGGCCACAGGGTGGACACCACCAGCACGTGCGGATACCACTCGACCATGATGTTCGGGTACAGCGTGAGCCAGATCGCGCCATACGGCGGCGCCTCGCCACCACGGAATTTCAGTACCTGCTCCTGCCAGCGCTTGTATACTTCGGAGCCGGACTTGAGCAGGCCCTTGTTCACGCCCACGGTTTGCACGCTGTAGTCCTGGCCGAATTCCCAGCGCAGGTCTTCGCAGCTGACAAAGCCGCCCAGGCCCGGGTGGAATGGCTCGACGTGGTAGTCCTCCAGGTAGACTTCGATAAAAGTCTTCCAGTTGTAATCGCACGTTTGCACTTCCACGCGGTCGAACATATAGCCGGAGAAATCGAGATCCTTCGTTACCGACAGGTTCTTGAGCTTTTCCATGACGTTGTAGCCATTTTGCTCGAACTGCAGGCCATTCCAGCTTTGCAGCTTTGTCTTGGGCAGGTTCAGGCACGGCGTTTCGGCAAAGTGCGGCGCGCCGATCAGCTCGCCCTTGAGGTCGTATGTCCAGCGGTGGAGCGGGCAGACGATATTGTTGGCGTTGCCGCGGCCATTGAACATCAGCGCCTGCCGGTGACGGCAGACGTTGGACAGCAATTCGAGCCCATTGGCGTTGCGCACCAGCATGCGGCCTTCGTTTTCGGCAGCCAGCGTGGCAAAGTCGCCGACCTCGGGCACCATCAGTTCGTGACCGACGTAACGTGGGCCACCTTGGAATAATTGCTGCTTTTCGCGCTGTAACAGCGCTTCGTCAAAATAGACGTCAACCGGAAGTTGCGCGTTAGAACGCGCCAGCTTGGCGTGGGTACCCAGATCGGACATCCAAACCCCCCTTAATTAAAATACATCAAACCAAGAAGAGACAGAATCCGCAAATTCCTGAATTCAAGTAAGTTGAAAATAGTATTTCGGACAGAACCGGCGATTATACCGTTTTTTACCGGGCGGGGGCAGAGGGGACACTCGTTCAACTTGTAAGGAATTGCAAGAAATGCATGTACTTCACGTATTCGGTGGCGATTACGATAAAATCCGTCATCCGTCCGACAGGAGCCTGTATTGTTCCACCGGAGTGGGTGGTTTGTTCTAAAATAACGGGCTACACTGCCTGGCAAGCTTTTTTGCCTTGAAACCTGAGTGACCATGTCTGAAAACGACGAATAACGATGTCTAAGAAATTATCTGCCGAAGCTGCAACGACCGCCGCCGCCGCCAACGTCTCGTTTGAAGAAGCGATGGCAGAGCTGGCCCAACTGGTGGCGCAAATGGAAGCCGGCCAGCTGCCGCTCGAAGCGTCGGTGGCTGCCTATGCGCGCGGTTCCGAGCTGGTCAAACTGTGCGCGGCCCAGCTTGAAAAAGTGGAGTCCCAGGTCAAGGTGCTCGAGGGCGACATGCTCAAGCCATTCGAACAAACCGCCGAGGCCGAACAATGAGCGCCGCCTTCGACGACTGGATGAAAACCGTGCAAGCCGGTTCGGAAAACGATTTATCGGGTTTCCTGCCGGCGGCCACCACCACGCCGACCAAGCTGCACGCAGCCATGCGCTACGCGCTGCTCGGTGGCGGCAAACGCGTGCGTCCGCTCCTGGTCTATGCGGCCGGCGCGCTGTTCGACGCCGATGCCGCCATCGTGGCGCGTGCGGCAGCAGCCGTGGAAATGATCCACGCCTATTCGCTGGTGCACGACGACATGCCCTGCATGGACGACGACGCGCTGCGCCGTGGCAAACCGACCGTGCACATCGCCTACGATGACGCGACCGCGCTGCTGGTCGGCGACGCGCTGCAATCGCAGGCCTTCGTGGTACTGGCCGAGGCCGATACCAGCGTGATTCCACCGGCGCGCCTCGCTGCCATGTTGAAGGTGCTGGCCCATGCGTCCGGTTCGGCCGGCATGTGCGGCGGCCAGGCCATCGACCTCGACAGCGTGGGCCTGAGCTTGACCCTGGAACAACTGGAACAGATGCACCAGCTCAAAACCGGCGCCTTGCTGCGCGCAGCCGTGGTGCTGGGCGCGCTGGCCGGCAAGGACCTCGATGCGGCCGAGATGGCGGCGCTGGACCAGTATTCGCGCGCCATCGGCCTGGCGTTCCAGGTGGTCGACGATGTACTTGACGCTACCGCCGATTCGGCCACGCTGGGCAAGACCGCCGGCAAGGACGCGGCCGACAACAAGCCGACCTACGTGTCGATTCTGGGGCTGGAGCCATCGCGTGCGCTGGCAGAAACATTGCGGCTCGAAGCGCACGCAGCGCTCGCGCCGTTCGGAGACAAGGCTCTGCGGTTACGCGAACTCGCGGATTTGATCGTGCAGCGGAAGGCATAAATGAACTTGCTAGAAAAAATAGATTCACCGGCCGACGTACGCGCACTGCCGTACCATCAACTGACGCCCCTGGCGCACGAACTGCGCGCCTACCTGCTCGACTCGGTTTCCAAGACGGGCGGCCATTTGTCGTCCAACCTGGGCACGGTCGAACTGACGGTAGCGCTGCACTACGTGTTCAACACGCCGGAAGACCGCATCGTGTGGGACGTGGGCCACCAGACCTATTCGCACAAGATCCTCACCGGCCGCCGCGACCGCATGCACACGCTGCGCCAGCAGGGTGGCATTTCCGGCTTTCCCAAGCGCGACGAGAGCGAGTACGACACCTTCGGCACCGCCCACTCGTCCACCTCGATCTCGGCCGCGCTGGGCATGGCGCAGGCGGCCAAGATCAACGGCGAGAGTCGCCACGCGATTGCCGTGATCGGCGACGGCTCGATGACCGCCGGCATGGCCTTCGAGGCACTCAACAACGCCGGCGTGCAGGACGACATCAACCTGCTGGTCATCCTCAACGATAACGATATGTCGATTTCGCCGCCGGTCGGCGCGCTCAATCGCTACCTGGCGCGCCTGATGTCGGGGCAGTTCTACGCCGCCGCCAAGAACGTCGGCAAGTCGGTGCTGCCCGGCCCGGTGCTGGAACTGGCCAAACGCCTGGAAGAACATGCCAAGGGCATGGTGGTGCCTGCCACCATGTTCGAGGAATTCGGCTTCAACTACATCGGCCCTATCGACGGCCACGACCTCGATTCGCTGATTCCCACGCTGCAAAACATCAAGCAGCTCAAGGGGCCGCAATTCCTGCACGTGGTGACCAAGAAGGGCCAGGGCTACAAGCTGGCCGAAGCCGAACCGATCCTGTACCACGGCACCGGCAAATTCAACCCGGCCGAAGGCATCAAGCCGGCCACGGCGCCGGCCAAGATGACCTACACCGAGGTTTTCGGCAACTGGCTGTGCGACATGGCCGCTGCCGACAAGAAACTGGTCGGCATCACGCCTGCCATGCGCGAAGGCTCGGGCATGGTGCGCTTCGAACAGCAATATCCTGACCGATACTTCGACGTCGGCATTGCCGAGCAGCACGCGGTCACCTTCGGCGCCGGCCTGGCCTGCGAAGGCCTGAAACCGGTCGTGGCGATCTACTCGACCTTCCTGCAACGCGGTTACGACCAGCTGGTGCACGACGTCGCGCTGCAAAACCTCGACGTCACCTTCGCGCTCGACCGCGCCGGTTTGGTCGGCGCCGACGGCGCCACCCACGCCGGCAACTACGACCTGGCCTACCTGCGCTGCATCCCGAACATGGTGATCATGGCCGCGTCGGACGAAAACGAATGCCGGCAAATGCTCACCACCGGCTACCGCTATCCCGGCCCGGCCGCCATCCGCTACCCGCGCGGCGCCGGCATCGGTGCAGCGATGGAACAGGAGCTGACCACCATTGCGCTCGGTAAAGGCGAAATCAAGCGCCAGGGCGCCCGCATCGCGATCCTGGCCTTCGGCTCGATGGTCGCGCCATCGGTCACCGCCGGCGAGACGCTGGGCGCCACGGTCGCCAATATGCGCTTCGTCAAACCGCTGGACGTGGAGCTGGTCAAACAACTGGCCGCCAGCCACGACTACCTGGTGACGGTGGAAGAGGGCGCCATCATGGGCGGCGCCGGTGCCGCCGTGGCCGAAGCGCTGGCCGCCGAGGGCATCGTCAAGCCGCTGCTGATGCTGGGTCTGCCCGACAAGTTCATCGACCATGGCGATCCAGTCAAGCTGCTCTCGAGCGTTGGGCTCGATGCGGCCGGTATTACCGCGTCGATCAAGCAGCGCTTTGACAGCGCCGGGGATGAGCCACGGCTGGTCGTGAATAACGGCTGAGTTTATTGCGCCCCGCGCTTCAATACGAGTACCCCTGCCATTTGTCCTTGGCGTCGTTGCGCATGCCCCACCACATCAGGTAAGCGTGGTTTTCGCCGCGTGCGCGGAACCATGGCTGTTCCGGTTGCAAAGGCCGCACCACGGCTGGCGGTGCGACCACTACAGCGACCGGTTGCGCCAGGGCGGTCGTCCCGGTAACCAGGACGGTTTTGCCGATGTGGTTTGCATAGGCGATTCCAAGCGCGACATTGGTAAGTGCGCTGCCAGCACCCATCTCGCCCAGCAGGGCGGGAGTGTTGAAGGTGTCTTTCAGGTAGTCGAGCTGCGGCAGTTGCAAGGTCAGCGCTTGCGCGAACGGCCCCAGGCGTGCAGACGAGTGCTCCGTTCGGTTGCCGACATCGTGGATCACGTAGCCGATGTCTTTCCTGTGTTTACCGGCGTTCTCGGCTGCAGCGTCGATGGCGGCGCTCCACGCCTGTACCGTGCCCGACACCCCATCCTGGGCGGTGAATTGTTCTACGCTCTTCGTAACAGGCAAGCCTATCCAGGCCAGCGGTGCGCGCCCGGTTTTGTAGCCGGGCCCGGCAAGCACCAGCAGCACCATGTTTTCGTTGAGGCCTTCATCGCTTGGCGGGAAATCGGGCGCATCCCAGTTCATCGCCCAGACCGTTTCGTCAGGATGGGATTGCAGATAGGTCATTGCTGCTGACAGCGAAGTGAAGCCGGCGTTGGGGCCGCCCATGGTCAGGCGAATGTCGGGGGGCGTGCTGCGGGTCCAGGCGGTGGGGAAGTGCTTGTTGCCGATGGCGAAGTTGCCGATCAGGCGGTTACGCGCGTAATCGGCCGCTTCGACCGGATCGAGCCGCCCTGCTGGCAACGCATATTCGACGTGGATGCCTGCCAGTTCGCGCCATGTCGACTTGTCGGTCAGCGAGTGGGCATTGTAGAAGTTGTACGACGAAGAGAAATAAATGTCGTGCATCAGTCCTGTTATTTTGTCAAAATATTTATGGTGGTAACCTTTGAAGGTTTCTCTGCCCTTATTCCCTGCTGCGATCGAGTTGACCAGCTGGAGTTTGGAATATTTTTCCGGCCTGGCCCGCACCATGTCATCGTCGTGATTGGGCTGTACCAGGCCCAGCGTCCACAGCAATTGCCACTCGGTGGGATAATCGCGCCGCTGCAGGGGATTGAGCCATTGTAAACCTACCACTTGCACCATCGATGACGTGCCGGGCTGCGCCGGCGCTGACGGCGCCGGCGCCTGTTCATGTGCAGTGGTAGCGGGGGATGTGGCGCAGGCCGTGAGCAGTGCCAGGGTAGATAGGGCAGTTAATAGCGGAAGTGCCAGCATGCGCATGATATAAGCTCCTGTGTGAGGATGATAAAAAACCGGTAAGTGGGGCGCCAGCAAAAACATGAGTCCGGCGCTAAGCGCCAGGGCCGCGGCAGCCCAGCCCAGTCTGCGCAGCCGTGTGTTGGTCATGGCGTTCATGGATGACCGCTACGGCGCGGCGCGGGAGTAAAAGTATGTTCGCGCTCGTCAACGATTTTTTCAGGCATGCTACCTTCGCTGCCGCTGGCCTTGACCCACTCGTTGATCGATATGCCGGTGAACAAGCCCCATTCGAAATACTCGCTGAAACACCTATGGACGCTGTCCCCGTCCAATCCCTCAGCCAGCGCCCAGTCAGCCGCAATCCGCAGCGTTTGGAGTTCTTCGTCGGCGATATGGCACACGCCAAGCGCAACGTCATACGCCAGCGCCTTTTGCGCATGGTCGGGATTGGTCATGATGGTGGAATGGTCGGTGGCGTGGGTGTCGATGTTGTCGGCCAGGTAGCGCTTGATTTTCTTTTCGCGCCAGGCCGTGTAGTCGGCGCCGGCCGTGCGTGGATGATCTTCTTCGGTTACCGGCTGGCCTTTTGCCACCATTTGCTCGCGCCGGGCCAGCATGCGCAGCCGGGCATGGTCTTCATAGCGCATGGTGGCGTCGCTGTCGGCATCGCCCAGCGCGGCATCGGACGACTCGCGCGCAATATCGTGGCGGGCCGTGATCGGACGGTCGCCCGCATACGGCTGGCCGGCCACAGGCGCCGGTTGCGCATGCTGCGCATTGCGCGACTGGCCGCGCGGGTTGTAGCCCTGGTCAAAGGCGTCGCTGTACACGCCAAACCGTAACGCCTGCGGCTTGAATGCCGGCAGCGGAGGCGCGGTGAGCGGTATCCACCAGTCGCGGCCCGGCAAAGCATTGATCCTGACACCCGCCAGGGCGGCGCCAACAATGGCTACCGGCGTTGCCAGGAAGGTCAGCACCTGGCCGAAAAAATTACCGCGCTGCGCAGCGAGCCCCTTGTCCAGCGAATAGTGGGCTGTTTGTGAAGCGGGTACCCAATATGCGTCAGCACCAGGCGGCGGCTTGCCGTAGTGGTCGTTCCAGTAGTGGTAACGGCCCTGGACGCCGACTGCGAAGCCCTGGGCAAACACGCGCTGGCAGAAAACCCCGGCGCCATTGGCAGCGGCAATTTCCGCTTCGCTCAAGCCGCGCCAGCCTATGCCTTGAATCGAGGTAGACGAAATGACCTTGTCATGCGGATTGCAGTACTGGGTCACCCGGCTGCGCGTGGACCGGTCTGGCCCGTAACCATACTGCAGCCGGTCTGCGCCAATGGTAAAGCCATGGGCACGATTGGCCATCCAGCGGTCCGCTACGGCATCGTCGGGCGGGGTGCAGGCAGGCTGGCGGATGATGTCGAAGAAGGCGCGCAAGGTGCCACTGCGGGCCGCGCCGGTCTGGCGGCCATAGTTGCCGTGCTTGTCGCGCATGTGGTACGAAATCCAGTCCTCGGTAAAGTTGGATTCTTTCAGGCTGAACGGTGCATTGCACAGTACATAGTTGTCGGCCACGCAGCGACCGCTGGCGCCGCCAATATCCGTGGCAGGCGCCATGCGGTCCCCGAGAAAAGCTGCTGCCATGCCGATCATATTGCCCTGGCTATGGCAGACAATGGTGATGGGAACGTTGGCCTGCTGTTCGCGCAGCGATTTGACCAGCTTGGCCAACCGCAATGCCGCCAGCACGAAGTAAGGGCGCGGCGGGCACGAATACACGTTGTTGTCGTTGGTGGGATTCAGGTGCTGGATGTGCATCCACAGGAACAGACTGTCGCACAGGCCGGCATTCCACAGGTCGGGCAAGGCCGAGCAACCGTTGGCAAACGGTCCGCCACCCCAGTAATTTTTCTCATTGAGATAGATGGCGTCGCCGTATTGCTGCAACTCCTCCAGACTGGCTTTGTAACCCCAGCGAAACTGGATGACCGGTGAAAAGTGGTTGTCGTTCGCGATGAACGACTTGACACTGCGGTCAGGATTGAGGAAGCCGTCCGCTGTCAGCTCGGGCAGGTACGATACCGGTTTCAGCTGCCCAGCGTCGGCAGTTGGACAGACCATGTGCTGGTCGCAGCGCTTCAGGCGCTCGTTGAGTCCCGCACACAGGCCTTGCTCGGTCTGCCGGTACCACTCGCCATCGGAATTGACGCCATGTACGAAGATGATGATGCCGGGCAGTGGCAGGCGCTGATAGACGTCAACATTATCATGGTTGAAGTTGGTATGTGCGGAGCCGGTACCGACCGTGATTGTTTGAGAGGAGTATTCCATCGCTATCCGCTGACGGCCACAATAAGCGGCTATTGTCGCGGCGCTACGGAGCGATGGACTTGCGGTAAGGCAATAAAACCAATTTATTGCAAACGATAGCCAGTCGGGCTGGCGTGTTGACTACGCCAACTGGCGGCAGGCCGGTAAAAATATTACCCGCGCTTGCGCTCATGCTGCCACAGCACGTCGCTGCCACCGGCATGGCGGTTGAGCACGCGCGAGAGCACGAACAGCAGGTCCGACAGGCGGTTGACGTACTGGCGCGGATGCTCGTGGATGGTTTCGGTTTTGCCCAGCGTGACGATGGCGCGTTCGGCGCGGCGGCACACGGTGCGGCAGACGTGGGCTTGCGACGCGGCGCGCGAGCCGGCAGGCAGGATGAATTCGGTCAGTGCCGGCAAGGTGGCGTTGTATTTTTCCAGCAGCACATCGAGCCGCAGCACGTGGGCGTCGGTGATCATCTGGTAGCCGGGAATGCACAGTTCGCCGCCGAGGTCGAACAGGTCGTGCTGGATCGTCACCAGCTCGTCGCGCAGGTCGGCCGGCATGTCTTCGCACAGCAGCAGGCCGAGGTGCGAATTGAGTTCGTCGACTTCGCCGATGCTGTGGATGCGCACGCTGTCCTTGTCGGTGCGGCTGCCGTCGCCGAGGCCGGTGGTGCCGCCGTCGCCGGTACGGGTGGCAATTTTGGAGAGTCGGTTGCCCATGGATGTTCCGGTAAATTGTATGAGTCACAGAAGAATACAGCAGTTCCGCTTTTTTGCTTACAATCGAGGCCTGTAGTGCTACCAGGGCCCGTCCATGACTGTTGCGGTTTCCACCCGGCTTGACGATGTTGCAGCCCGCGACCAACTGCGCGCGCAGGTGGCCGATGCCTTGCTGCGGGTGCTGCCCGCGCGCGCCGTGCTCTCGGCGCCCGAAGACACGCGTCCGTACGAGTGCGACGGCCTGGCCGCCTACCGCCAGTTGCCGATGATCGTCGCGCTGCCCGACAGCGAGGCGCAGGTGGTGGCCGTGCTGCGCGTGTGCCGCGAGCTCGGTGTGCCGATCGTGCCGCGCGGCGCCGGCACCGGACTGTCCGGCGGCGCCATGCCGATTGTCGATGGCGTGGTGCTGTCCACCGCGCGCCTGAACCGCATCGTGCGCCTCGACGCCTATTCGCGTACGGCGGTCGTGCAGCCCGGCGTGCGCAACGCCGCCATCTCGGAGGCGGCTGCGCCGCATGGCTTGTACTACGCGCCCGATCCGTCATCGCAAATCGCCTGCACCATCGGCGGCAACGTGGCGGAAAACTCGGGCGGCGTGCATTGCCTCAAGTACGGCCTCACCATCCACAACGTGCTGCGCGTGCGCATGGCCACCATCGATGGCGAGATCGTGGAACTGGGCGGCGCTGCGCTCGATTCCCCCGGCCTCGATTTGCTGTCGGTGTTCATTGGCTCCGAGGGCATGCTGGGCATCGTCACCGAGGTCACCGTCAAGCTGATCCCCAGGCCGGCCGTGGCGCGCGTGATCATGGCGTCGTTCGCCCAGGTGGCCGATGGCTGCCACGCGGTGGCTGCGCTGATCGCCGCCGGCATCATCCCCGCCGGGCTGGAGATGATGGACCAGACCTCGTCGCGCATGGTCGAGCCGTTCGTCCACGCCGGCTACGATACCGACGCCGCCGCCATCCTGCTGTGCGAAGCCGATGGCACGGCCGAGGAAGTGGAAGAAGACATCGCCCGCATGTCGGCGGTGCTGGGCGCGGCCGGCGCGGTGGCCATGACCGTCTCGCAGTCGGAGGCCGAGCGGCTGCGCTTCTGGTCCGGGCGCAAGAACGCCTTTCCGGCGGCCGGCCGCATCTCGCCCGATTACTACTGCATGGACGGCACCATTCCGCGCAAGCGCCTGGGCGAGGTGCTGGCCGGTATCGCCCAGATGGAAATCAGGTATGGCCTGCGCTGCGCCAACGTGTTCCACGCCGGCGACGGCAACCTGCATCCGCTGATCCTGTTCAACGCCAACATCCCCGACGAATTTGCCCGGGCCGAAAGCTTCGGCGCCGAGATCCTGGCGCTGTGCGTGGCCGTGGGCGGCACCATCACCGGCGAGCACGGCGTGGGCATCGAGAAGATCGATTCGATGTGCGCGCAGTTCGCGCCGCTGGAGCTGGAGGCGTTTTTCGCGGTCAAGCGCGCGTTCGATCCGGCCGGCCTGCTCAATCCCGACAAGGCGATCCCCACCCTCAACCGCTGCGCGGAATTCGGCAAGATGCGCGTGCGCGGTGGCCTGCTGCCGTTCGCCCACCTGCCGCGCTTTTAAGGCGATGACCATGACCCGGACCGACATCGCCAGCGCCTTCAACGCCCGCATCCGCGCCGCCACGCAAACCGGCCAGCCGCTGCGCCTGCGCGGCGGCGGCACCAAGGACTGGTACGGCGGCGCGCTGGCGGGGGAGGTGCTCGATACGCGCGCCTACACCGGCGTGGTGTCGTACGAGCCGACCGAGCTGGTCATCACCGCGCGCTGCGGCACGCCGCTGGCCGAGATCGAGGCGCTGCTCGATCACCACCAGCAGATGCTGGCATTCGAGCCGCCGCGCTTCGGGCCAAGCTCCACCATCGGCGGCGTGGTGGCCACTGCCTTGTCCGGGCCGCGCCGCGCCAGTGCGGGCGCCGTGCGCGACTTCGTGCTGGGGGCGGTGCTGATGGATGGCAGCGGCGAGGCGCTGCGCTTCGGCGGCCAGGTCATGAAAAACGTGGCCGGCTACGACGTCTCGCGCCTGCTGGCCGGTTCGCTCGGCACGCTGGGCCTGATCCTCGAGGTGTCGCTCAAGGTGCTGCCCAAGCCCGTGTGCGAAGCGAGTCTGCGGTTCGAAATGAGCGAGATCGATGCGCTTGCCAGAATGAACGAATGGGCCGGCCAGCCGCTGCCGCTGTCCGCCAGTTGCTGGCATGACGGCGTGCTGACGCTGCGCCTGTCCGGCGCGCAGGCGGCGGTGGACGCGGCGCGGCGCAGACTGGGGGGCCAGGAACTGGCCAACACTGTGGATGACGGCGCAGGTACTGCCGCCTGGGCCGCCAGCGCAGCATCGGGCGCCGCTGCAGCCGCGTTCTGGGCTGCGCTGCGTGACCAGACCCACGGCTTTTTCGACGGCGGCGCCGTATGGCGGCTGTCGGTACCGACGGCCGCCAGCGCCATCGTCAATGGCGGCGAGCAGTTGATCGAGTGGGGTGGGGCGCAGCGCTGGCTCAAGCTGGCCGATGGTAGTGTTGGTGATGCGGACGCCATCCGCCGCACGGCGGCAGCGGCGGGCGGCCATGCCACGCTGTACCGCGCGCAAGACAAGGCTGCCGGCGTGTTTCACCCGCTGGCGCCGGCCGTCGCCGCCATCCACCAGCGCCTGAAGGCCGCGTTCGACCCGGCCGGCATCTTCAACCCCGGACGCTTATATTGAACACCTGAGCCATGCAAACCAATCTCGCCGATTTTATCCAGCACACGCGCGAAGGCGAAGAGGCCGACGCGATCCTGCGCTCCTGCGTGCATTGCGGCTTTTGCACGGCCACGTGCCCCACGTACCAGCTGCTCGGCGACGAACTCGATGGCCCGCGCGGGCGCATCTACCTGATCAAGCAGGTGCTCGAAGGCGCGCCCGTTACCGGTAAAACCCAGTTGCACCTCGACCGGTGCCTGACCTGCCGCAGCTGCGAAACCACCTGTCCGTCCGGCGTACGTTACGGGCGCCTGCTCGATATCGGCCGCCAGGTGGTGGAACAGCGCGTGCGGCGCCCGGCCGCCGAACGTTTCAAGCGCTGGCTGTTGAAGCAAGCCTTGCCGCGCCAGCGCGTGTTCGCGGCGGCGCTGCGCGCGGGCCAGTTGTTCCGGCCCGTGTTGTCGCCAGCCTTGCAGGACAAGATTCCGGCACGGCAGGCGGCCGGCAAGCTGCCCGCGCGCACCCACGCGCGCAAGATGCTGGCGCTGGCCGGCTGCACCCAGCCGGCCATGGCGCCCAACATCCACCACGCCGCCGCGCGCGTGCTCGATGCGGTGGGTGTGCAGTTGATCGTCGCGCCCAAGGCCGGCTGCTGCGGCGCGCTGCGCCATCACCTGAACGACCAGCAGGCGGCGCTGGACGACATGCGCCGCAATATCGACGCCTGGTGGCCGTACGTGGAGCGGGGCGAGGTGGAAGCGATCGTGATGACGGCCTCCGGTTGCGGCGCCACCGTCAAGGAATACGGCCACTTGCTGGCACACGACGTCGATTATGCGGCCAAGGCGGCGCGCATTGCCGCGCTCACGCGCGACCTGTCCGAAGTGGTGCCGGAGTTCGAGGCGGAACTGGCACGGCGCACCGCAGCGATCGCGGAACGTGTGGCGTACCACCCGCCGTGCACGCTACAGCATGGCCAGCAGATCCGTGGCAAGGTGGAAAGCGTGCTGCACGCGGTGGGCGTGGACGTGGTGCTGTGCGCCGACAGCCACCTGTGTTGCGGCTCGGCGGGCACGTATTCGCTGCTGCAACCGGACTTGTCGCTGCAACTGCGCAACCGCAAGCTCGAGGCGCTGGCCGCTACCGGCGCCACCACCATCGTTTCGGCCAACGTGGGCTGCACGGCGCATTTGCAGTCGGGCACGCAGACGCCGGTGGTGCACTGGATCGAGCTGGTGGACCGGATGCTGGTCCGCTCAGCCTAGCGGGATCAGCGTGGTCGGCGGCGGCTCCACCACCTCCTTGTGCAAACTCACGATCGGCGCCAGCTGCGCCGCTGCCTGCCACAACGGCGCACGGTGTTCAAACGCCGCCACCCAATCGAGCACCTGGTCCGCCGGCATCGGCCGGGCGATGCCGTAGCCTTGCACCAGGTCGCAGCCCAGGCGCATCAGCATGGCGCCGTGTTCCACCGTCTCCACGCCTTCGGCGATCACCGCACGGCCGAACGACTTCGCCAGGCCGATCACCGCGCTCACCAGGTGCAGATCGTCGCGGTCTTCCAGCATATTGCGCACGAAGCTCTGGTCGATCTTCAGCACGTCGGCGGGCAGGCGTTTCAGGTACGACATCGACGAGTAGCCGGTGCCGAAATCGTCGAGGGCGAAACCGATGCCCAGTGCCTGGCAATCCTGCATGATGGTGCGCACGTGGTTGATGTCCGACAGCGCCGACGACTCCAGGATTTCCAGCTCCAGCATGTGCGGCGGCACGTCGGGGAACTCGGACAGGATGGCGGTGATGCGCTCGACAAAATCGGCGCGCTGGAAATGGCGCGCGGCGATATTGACGCTGATGACCCAGTCCGGATCGGCATGGCGCCACTGCTGCAACTGGCGCAGCGCCTCGCGCAGCACCCACTCGCCGATGTCGATGATGACGTCGCTGTGTTCGACGATGGGCAGGAACTCCATCGGCGCCACGATGCCGCGTTGCGGATGCTCCCAGCGCAGCAGCGCTTCCATGCCGATGATGCGGCCGCGCCGCATATCGAGCTTGGGCTGGTAGAACAGCCGCAGCTCACCGGCGCGCAGCGCCGCGCGTACCTCGGTGCGGCGGTTGTGATGGGTGCGCACCTGTTCGTCCAGGTCGGCGTCAAAAAAGTGGTAGCGGTTGCGGCCCATGATCTTGGCCTGGTACAGCGCCTGGTCGGCTTGGCGCAGCAGGCTGTCGGCGCTGGCCTCGTTGCCGGTGTATACCGCGATGCCCACGCTGGCCGACATGGCTACCGGCTTGGCGTCGCAGGTGTAGTCGCGGGATAGCGCTATCAACAGCTTGTCCATGGCTTGCTCCACATCGCCGCGGCCGCGCAGTTCCGGCAGCAGCAACACGAATTCGTCGCCGCCCAGGCGCGCCACGTAGTGGCGCTGGCCCGCAAAGTCATGCAAGCGGCTGGCGGCCTGCTTGAGCACCTCGTCGCCGGTGAGCTGGCCGAGCAGGTCGTTCACCTGCTGGAAGTGATCGAGGTCGAACAGGCATACCGCCAGCAGGTAGTTGTGTTCGCGCGCACGCGAGACTTCGTTTTCGAAGCGGGCCGCCAGCGCGGTGCGGTTGGGCAGACCGGTGAGGATGTCGTGGTTGCTCTGCCATGAGATCTGCTGCATCAACTGGCGCCGTTCCGTCACGTCGCGGAACACCAGCACCGAGCCTTCCACCTTGCCCTGGGCGGTGCGGATGGCGTTGGCCGTGTATTCCACCGTCAGGGCCCGGCCCGAGCGGTGGCGCAGGCTCTGGTTGCCCACCTTGATCACTTCGCCGCCGGCATACAGCGCCGCCATCGACTTGAGCAGCGAATGCTGGCCGAAGTTATTTGCCAGCACGAACACCTGGTGCAGCTCCCGGCCGCGCGCACGCGACTCGGGCCAGCCGGTGAGCTGCTGCGCCGCCTCGTTGATGGTCTCGATACGGCCCGTCAGGTCGGTGGTGATGACGGCGTCACCGATCGAGGCCAGCGTCACTTCGATGCGCTCCTTCTGCGCCTGCAGTTGTTCCTGCGCGCGCAGGGTGCGGTCCAGTTGTTCGCTGAGGCTTTTCTGGCTGTCCTGCAGCTTGTCCACCAGCGCCTGCACCCGCTGCGCCATGTTGTTGAAGGTCTCGGCCAGCATGCGTGCCTCCAGCGTGCCGGACACCTTCATGCGGGTGGCGTAGTCGCCGCCATGAAAGCGGATGGTGGCGGCGTTGAGCCGCTTGAGCATGCGCTTGTTGACGAAGATGATGAAGCCGAGCAGGGAGTAGATGATGAGGATGTTGGTGGCCGAGATCACCGCCTGCTGGCGCAGCGTGCGCCATACGTCGGCCAGCGGCAAGGTCGGCTCGAACGCCAGTTGCAGGCTGGCGTCGCCGATGCTCACGCTCTGGCGTACCGGTTGCAGCGCCTCGATGGTGCCGAACCAGGCCGGATAGGACGGCAGCGGCACTTGCGCTCGGCGCGCTTCGAGGTGGCTGCCGGGGAAGTCGAGCGAGAGTGCGGACAGGTCGGCATTGAGCAGCAGGGCGTTGTGCAGGGTGCGGCCGATCGCGGCCCGGTCGGAGGTTTTCACCACCGGCAGCAAGGTGTTGTGCAGATAGGTGGTCAGTTCGCTGGCGCCGTGCTGGTAGCGCGCACTGGCGCTCGTGGTCTCCGACTCGAAGATAATCGAATATCGCACGACCAGCACCAGCGTGATGATGACGAAGATGGGCAGGAACAAGCGCGCATACACGCCCATCCGTAACCATGGCGCCAGGAGTTTTCCAAACAGGGACATAGTTAACGTTTCACGTTGGGAAATGACCGAAGACCATTATTACTGAAAAGTTAACCTAAAGCACGGTTTTAACCTATCGTTTTCATGATTTTACTTTCCGTGCTGCACAAATCGTTGCTAAGCGAACCTATTATTACTCCGCCAGCAGCTTTTCGATGTCGGCGACGATGCTTTCCGGCTTGGTGGCGGGAGCATAACGGGCAAACACGGTGCCATCCTTGCGGACCAGGAACTTGGTGAAGTTCCACTTGATGCGCTCGGTGCCGAGGATGCCTGGTGCATCGTGTTTCAGCTTGGCGAACAGCGGGTGGGCAGCGTCGCCGTTGACGTCGATCTTGGCGAACAGCGGGAAGGTGACGCCGTAGTTCTTTTCGCAGAAGGCGCCGATCTCGCTGGCGCCGCCCGGCTCCTGGGCGCCGAACTGGTTGCACGGGAAGCCCAGCACCTCCACGCCCTTGTCGCGGAACTGCTGGTACACGGCTTCCAGCCCCTGGTACTGCGGCGTGAAGCCGCACTGGCTGGCGGTGTTGACGATCAGGAGCACCTTGCCCTGGTACCGGCGCAGGTCCACCGGCGCGCCGGCCAGGTCGTTGGCGGTGAAGTCGTAGATGCTGCTCATAATATGAAACTCATAGGATGCCCAGTTGTCTGGCGCCGGCAGGCGGCGCCTGCTCCGGCGTGGTTCTGCTTTCGAGCTTGATGGCCAGGCGCAGGTCGTTGACCGAATCGGCATTGCGCAGCGCGTCCTCGTACGTGATCAGGCCCGCCTCGTGCAGGTCGAACAGCGACTGGTCGAAGGTTTGCATGCCGAGCTCGCGCGATTTTTTCATCAACTCCTTGATGTCGTGTACCTGGCCCTTGAAGATCAGGTCCGAGATCAGCGGCGTGTTGAGCAGGATTTCGATCGCCACCGCGCGCCCCGGCGCGCCCTTGCGCGGCACCAGCCGCTGCGAGACCAGTCCCTTGAGGTTGAGCGACAAATCCATCAGCAGCTGCTGGCGGCGTTCCTCGGGGAAGAAGTTGATGATGCGGTCGAGCGCCTGGTTGGCGCTGTTGGCGTGCAGCGTGGCCAGGCACAGGTGGCCGGTCTCCGCAAACGCGATCGCGTGGTCCATGGTTTCGCGGTCGCGGATCTCGCCGATCTGGATCACGTCCGGCGCCTGGCGCAGCGTGTTCTTGAGCGCCGTCTCCCAGTCGTCGGTATCGACCCCCACTTCGCGCTGGGTCATGATGCAGTTCTTGTGCGGGTGGACGAATTCCACCGGGTCTTCGATGGTGATGATATGGCCGTAGCTGTTTTCGTTGCGGTAGCCGACCATGGCCGCCAGGGTGGTCGATTTGCCGGAACCGGTGGCGCCCACCATGATCACCAGGCCGCGCTTGGCCATCACCACTTCCTTCAGCACCTCCGGCAGGCCCAGGTTGTTCAGGTCGGGGATGGTGCTGGTGATCACCCGCAGCACCATGCCCACCGAGCCCATTTGCACGAAGGCCGAGACGCGGAAGCGTCCCAGGTCGGGCGGGCTGATGGCGAAGTTGGCTTCCTTGGTCTGCTCGAACCCGGCGGCCTGCTTGTCGTTCATGATGGCGCGCGCCAGGTCCAGCGTGTGCGCGGGCGTGAGCGCCTGCTGCGACATCGGGGTCATCTTGCCGTCGATTTTCATCGCCGGCGGAAAACCGGCAGTGATGAACAGGTCCGACCCTTTTCTCGCCAGCATGTTGCGCAGCAGGTCGAACATGAATGTGGAGGCGTTGTCGCGTTCCATGATCAGCCCGGGAAGTTGTCGGGGGTCTTGGCCGCGCTGCGCGCGGTGGCCGACGCGATCACGTTGCGGCGCACCAAGTCCGTCAGGTTCTGGTCCAGCGTCTGCATGCCGAAGTTGCTGCCGGTCTGGATCGCCGAATACATCTGCGCGATCTTCGCCTCGCGGATCAGGTTGCGGATCGCCGGCGTGCCCACCATGATTTCATGCGCGGCCACGCGCCCGCTGCCGTCCTTGGTCTTGAGCAGGGTCTGCGAGATCACCGCCTGCAGGGACTCCGACAGCATGGCGCGCACCATTTCCTTTTCCTCGGCCGGGAATACATCGACGATACGGTCGATGGTCTTGGCGGCCGACGACGTGTGCAGCGTGCCGAACACCAGGTGGCCCGTTTCGGCGGCCGACAGCGCCAGGCGGATGGTTTCCAGGTCGCGCAGTTCGCCCACCAGGATGCAGTCCGGGTCTTCGCGCAGCGCCGAGCGCAGCGCGTTACTGAACGAATGCGTGTGTGGTCCCACCTCGCGCTGGTTGATCAGGCATTTTTTCGAGTCGTGCACGAATTCGATCGGGTCTTCGATCGTCAGGATGTGGCCATGCTCGGATTCGTTGAGGTGGTTGACCATGGCCGCCAGCGTGGTCGATTTGCCCGAACCGGTGGGGCCGGTCACCAGCACCAGGCCGCGCGGTTTCAAGGCGAAATCGGCAAAGATCTTGGGCGCGTTCAGCTCTTCAAGCGTGAGGATTTTCGACGGGATGGTGCGGAACACCGCCGAGGCGCCGCGCTCCTGGTTGAAGGCATTGACGCGAAAACGCGACAGGCCGGGAATCTCGAACGAAAAGTCGATTTCCAGGCGTTCTTCATAGACCTTGCGCTGGCCGTCGTTCATGATGTCATAGATCATGCGGTGCACTTCCTTGTGCTCGAGCGCATCGACGTTCAGGCGCCGCACGTCGCCGTGCACGCGCAGCATCGGCGGCAGCCCGGCCGAAAGGTGCAGATCCGAGGCCTTGTTCTTGACGGAGAATGCGAGAAGTTCGGAAATGTCCATTTATAATCCTTGTGCCTGACTTTAATGATTGCCTGAAGAGCCCAACGATTATGTCCCTGATCCCCCAGAACTTGCAAGCTGTCACCGCGTCTATCGTTGCTGCCGCCGCCGAAGCGGGCCGCGCCCCGGACGCCGTGCGGCTGCTGGCCGTGTCCAAGACTTTCGGGCCGCAAGCCGTGCACGAGGCGGTGGCCGCCGGCCAGCGCGCCTTTGGCGAAAACTACCTGCAAGAGGGCGTGGACAAGATCCGCGCGCTCAAGGAACTCGGCGCGCCCGCGCTGGAGTGGCATTTCATCGGCCCGATCCAGAGCAACAAGACCCGCCCGATTGCGGAAAATTTCGACTGGGTGCACACGGTGGAGCGCGAAAAGATCGCCCAGCGCCTGTCCGAGCAGCGCCCCGAAGGCATGGCGCCGCTGCAAATCTGCCTGCAAGTGAATATCAGCGGGGAGGCCAGCAAGAGCGGCGTGGCCCCGCACGAACTGGCGGCGCTGGCCCACAAGGTCGCAGCGCTGCCCAATCTCACCCTGCGCGGCCTGATGGCGATCCCCGAGCCGGCCGAGCAATTCGAACAACAACGCGCGGCATTCGCGCAACTGCGCGCGCTGCACGACCAACTACGCGCCGACGGCCTGGCGCTCGATACGCTGTCGATGGGCATGTCGTCCGACCTGCGCGCGGCCGTGGTCGAAGGCGCCACCATCGTGCGCGTGGGCTCCGCCATATTCGGTGCAAGACAATACAAGGAATAAGATGAAAATCGCATTTATCGGCGGCGGCAACATGGCCTCCGCCCTGATCGCCGGCCTGGCCGGCAAACTGACCGCCGGCGCCAACATCCACGTGGTGGACCCGAACGCTGACGCGCTGGAGCGCCTGCGAACCCAGTACGGTGTGACCACCGCCACGGCGGCCGACGCCGATGCAGCGGTAGCGGCCGCCGACGTCATCGTGCTGGCGGTCAAGCCGCAAAGCATGCGCGGCGTCGCAGCGCAACTGCGGCCGCTGATCGACACTGCGCGCCAGCCCCTGGTCGTCTCGATCGCGGCCGGCATTCGCAGCGCCGACCTGGCGCGCTGGCTCGGTTACGGCGCCATCGTGCGCTGCATGCCCAACACGCCGGCCTTGATCGGCATGGGCATCACCGGCATGGCCGCCACCGCCGGCGTCTCTGCGCAACAGAAGCAGGCCGCCGACGACATCCTGCGCGCGGTGGGCCCCACCGTGTGGCTCGACGATGAAGCGCAGATCGATGCGGTGACCGCCATTTCCGGCAGCGGCCCGGCCTACGTGTTCTACTTTATCGAAGCGATGCAGCAGGCCGCACAGGAACTGGGCCTGTCCGACGCCCAGGGCACCGAGCTGGCACTGGCCACATTCGCCGGCGCCGCGCAACTGGCCACCCAATCGACCGAACCGGTCGCGCTGCTGCGCGAACGCGTGACCTCCAAGGGCGGCACCACGTATGCGGCGTTGACCAGCATGGAAGCGAGCGGCGTCAAGGCAGCCATCGTCAAGGGCGCCAAAGCTGCCGCCGCGCGCGGCAAAGAACTCGGCGACGAACTGGGCGCCGCCCAATAAGCTGCAGTAAACTTCAGGGTCAGTGCCGACATTTGGACACGAACTGAGCCTGTAGCAGTCGAGCTCATGTCCGAATGTCGGCACTGACCCCGAACGTTTTGTGTCAGAAACTTCTTGCCGCTGCGGCGATAGTCTATTACGATAGACGTCCACTTCCATCCACCCATTCTGAAAGGAGATCATCATGCATCACGTTGTCGCCACTACTCCTTTCCTGGGCCTGGCTGCTTACTTCCTGGACTGATCCGCCTGCGCTGACAAGTCGGCGCGCGTTCCTCCGCAAGTTCCACCACCATACCGGCAGCATTGCCGCCGTATCGCCACGCCCCATCCTCCGCTATTTTTCAGGATAGGCTCCTTCATGGGCAATTTTATTCAAGTGTTATCCGATCGTTTATCGATCGTCGCGTCCGAGCGCCTGTGGCTCGAAGGCGCAGCAATACAACAGGCGCAAACCACTGCCGGCTTGCCTGGCATGCGGCGCGTGGTCGGCTTGCCCGACTTGCATCCGGGACGCGGCTACCCGGTAGGTGCAGCGTTTTTCTGCGAGGGCGTGCTGTACCCGGCCCTGGTGGGCAACGACATCGGCTGCGGCATGGGCTTGTGGCAAACCGACCTGCTGGCCGGCAAAGCGCGGCTCGACAAGCTGGACAAGCAAATCGGCAACCTCGACGCACCACTCGACGACCACGAGTGGCTGCTGCTGCATGCACGTGATCCGCAACTGGCGGCGCGGCTGGCGATGGTGACCGGGGCGCTGGCCGCCGCCGGCCTCGATCCTGTTCATCTGCGGTCGCTGGGCACGATCGGGCGCGGCAACCATTTCGCCGAGCTGCAAGTGATCGACCGCGTGGCCTGTGCCGAATCGCTGGCGTCCACCGCGCTCTCGTCCAGACACGTGCAACTGCTGGTGCACAGCGGTTCGCGCGGACTGGGGCAGGCGATCCTGGCCGCGCACATCGAAGCGTACTCGCACGACGGCTTGCCAGCGGGCGGGGAGGCGGCACAGGATTACCTGCGCCGGCACGATGCCGCCGTGCGCTTCGCGGAACTGAACCGCGCGGTGATCGCCGCCCGCATCCGGCACCGGCTACGGTGCGAAGCAGTGCCGGTACTGGATGTGAACCATAACACCGTCACGCCGGCGCAGATCGACGGTACCGACGGCTGGCTGCACCGCAAGGGTGCCACGCCGTCCGACCAGGGCCTGGTGATGTTGCCGGGCTCGCGCGATGATTACAGCTACCTGTTGGCGCCGGTGGCGGAACATGGCGCGGTCAGTTTGCACTCGCTCGCGCACGGGGCGGGGCGCAAGTGGCAGCGCGGCGAATGCAAGGAGCGCCTGGTCAGGCTGGCCACGCCCGCCCAGCTCAGTCGCACGGCGCTGGGCGGACGCGTGATCTGCAACGACAAGGCGCTGATTTACGAGGAGGCGCCGCAGGCGTACAAGAACGTCGAGTCGGTGCTGGGCAGCCTGGTGGGCGCGGGGCTGGTGCGCGAAGTCTGTCGCAGCAAGCCGCTGCTCACGTATAAAACCCGTGGGGAGTGCTGCTGATGATCTGGCTGCAATTGAGCGCGAATACGGGACCGGCCGAATGCTGCCTGGGCGTGGCCAAGGCGGTCAACCGGGTGCTGGCGGAGGCGCCCGCCATGGGCGTGACTGTGAGCGTGATCGAGCAGGTGGATGGCCCGGTGCCGGGCACGCTGCGCTCGATCCTGCTGCAACTCGACGGCGCCAACGGCCACGCTCCGCTGCTGGCGCGGCGCTGGTGCGGCAGCCTGCTGTGGGTAAACCAGAGCCCGTACCGGCCGCGGTGCCGGCGCAAGAACTGGTTCCTGCACGGCGCGGCGTGGGCGCCACCGGAAGCGCCAGCCGATGGCGGCGAGATTCGCTACGAGGCCACGCGCGCCTCGGGGCCGGGCGGCCAGCATGTGAACAAGACCGACAGCGCCATCCGCGCCACGCACGTGGCCAGCGGTTTGACGGTGAAGGTGCAATCGCAGCGCAGCCAGCACGCCAACAAGAAGCTGGCGGCGCAGCTGCTGGCCAGCAAGCTGGCAGGGCTGATGGACGAAGCCAATGAAACAAGCCGGTCCGCCCGTCGCTGGCAGCACCACAGTGCCGAGAGAGGCAATGCGGTGCGCAGCTTCGAGGGGACCGGCTTTATCGAACGTTAGCCGGGGGGCGCTTGGCGGCGCTTAGCGGCGCGAGACCAGCAGGCCTGCCAGCAGGCCGATGGCCGCGCCGATGCCCACTGCTTTCCACGGGTTGTCGTGCACGTAGACGTCGGCCTGGCGGGCGGCGTCGCGGCTGTGGGCCAGGACCGTGTCTTCGAGCTTGCGCAGGTCGATACGGGCGTTGCGCAGCGAGTCTTCGAAACGCGTGCGCGCTTCCGAGATCGCTTCGTTGGCCTTGTCGCTGGCTTCGCCCAGGTACTCCTGGGCGTCGTGGGCGGCGGTTTTCACGCCGGTGACTACCTTGTCGCGCGCTGCGCTGCTGGCATCCTTGATGTCGTTGAGCGTACCGTTGCCATTTTGTGGTTGGTTCATATTCACCTCGTCGTTATCGCTGCGGTCGAAAAAAAGTATACGTGCCTTGCGTCCGCCCGACTGCGACGAACGCTTAGCGCACGACGTAGTCTAACGCGATACCGCCAAATACCGCCGCACCCAACCAATTGTTGTGGCGGAAGGCATAAAAGCAGGCGTCGCGTTCGCGTCCGCGTATCAAGGTGTAGTGATAGACGGCAATACCGGCCGCCACCACCAGTCCGGCCAGGAACCACACGCCCATTCCCATCTGCAAACCCACCCACAGCAGCAGCAGCAGGTGCACCGCGTAGCACGCCATGATGGCAGCGACGTCATAACGGCCAAACGTGATCGCCGACGTCTTGATGCCGATTTTCAGATCGTCGTCGCGGTCCACCATGGCGTACTCGGTATCGTACGCCACCGCCCAGAACACATTACCGATCAACAGCACCCATGCTGCCGCCGGCACCGTATCCTGGATCGCCGCAAACGCCATCGGGATGCCGAAGCCGAACGCGATGCCGAGGTACGCTTGCGGAATCGCGAAGAAGCGCTTGAAGTACGGGTAGGTGCCGGCGATGATCAGCGCCGCCACCGACAGTTGCTTGGTCAGCGCATTGAGCGGCAGGATCAGGCAGAACGAGATCAGCGACAGCAGGCCGGCGATGGCCAGCGCTTCCTTGCCGCTCACGCGGCCGCTGGTGATGGGGCGGTTCACGGTGCGCTTGACGTGACGGTCGAAGTCCTGGTCGGCGTAGTCGTTCATGGCGCAGCCGGCCGAGCGCATGAGCAGGGTGCCGAGCGAAAAAATCAGCACCAGTACCAGGTTGGGCCGGCCGTCGGAGGCGAGCCACAGCGCGCACAGGGTGGGCCACAGCAGCAGCAGCGTGCCGATCGGTTTGTCCAGGCGGACCAGGCGGAAATACAGGGCAAGCTTGTTCATCGAATGGCGTGTCGGCGACGGCGAAATAACAGTAAGGCCGCCATTATCGCAAATATCGTGTCAAGGCTCTTCGCACAGGTTGGTAATGCCGGGCAGGTTGCACGCGGCGACCACGTCGCACACGGCGTCGATGGCCGCCTTGCGGGTAAAACTCTTGCGCCAGACGATGACCACGCGGCGCGACGGCGCCGGCGCCTCGAAGGGACGGAACTGCAGCATGCCGTCGTTGGCGGTCATGTCCGGCACCGAGGCGCGCGGCAGCACTGTCAGGCCGATGCCGCTCGAGACCATGTGGCGGATGGTTTCCAGCGACGAGCCCTCGAACGTGCGCTGCATGCCGTTGCCGGGCGTGGAGAAGCGCGCCATTTCCGGGCACACTTCCAGCACCTGGTCGCGGAAGCAGTGGCCGTTGCCGAGCAAGAGCATGTTTTCGGATTTGAGGTCGTTGGCGGGAATGGCGCGGCGCTTGGTCCACGGGTGGTGGGCCGGCATGGCGACTACGAACGGTTCGTCGTACAGCGCCTGCATGGTCATGCCATGGTCGGGCAGCGGGAGCGCCATGATGGCGGCATCGAGCTCGCCCTGGCGCAGCATCTCGAGCAGGCGCACGGTAAAATTCTCCTGCAGGATCAGGGGCATCTGCGGCACCTTGTCGATCATGCCTTTTACCAGCGGCGGCAGCAGGTACGGGCCGATGGTGTAGATCACGCCCAGGCGCAGCGGGCCGGCCAGCGGATCCTTGTTCTGTTTTGCCAGTTCCTTGATGGCGGCGGTCTGTTCGAGCACCAGCTCGGCCTGGGCGATGATTTGCGCGCCCAGCGGCGTGACCGAGATCTCGGCGCCACCGCGTTCGAACAGCACCACGCCCAGTTCATCCTCGAGCTTCTTGATGGCGACCGACAGCGTGGGCTGTGCAACGTAGCAGGCTTCGGCAGCGTGGCCGAAGTGTTTCGCTCTTGCGACGGCGACAATATATTTCAGTTCGGTCAGTGTCATGTGAGGTATTTGAACACAGGCGATGGGGGGATGCAATAATAGCGTCCCAAGCAGGAACAACCAATACAACCATTTTCAACCACTAACAACCAAGCCATTCTAGCCGAGATGACTGCCATGCCCGACTTCGAACAGAAAATCTGCACCCGCGACCAACTGGCGGCCCGCGTGGCGGCGCTGCCCAAGCCGGTGGTGCTGACCAACGGCGTCTTCGACATCCTCCATCGCGGCCATGTCACGTACCTGGCGCAGGCGCGCGCGCTCGGCGCCTCGCTGGTGGTGGCGGCCAACACCGACGCCTCGGTCAAGCGCCTGGGCAAGGGCGACGACCGTCCGCTCAACAACTGCGCCGACCGCATGGCGCTGCTGGCCGCACTGGAGTCGGTGAGCCTGGTGGTGGACTTCGACGAAGACACGGCGCTCGAAGTGGTGCAGCAGGCGCGCCCCGATATCTACGCCAAAGGTGGCGACTATCAAATGGATGCGATTCCCGAAGGGCAGGCAGTGCTGGCCTACGGCGGCCAGGCCGTGGCGATCGACTTTGAACATGACCGCTCCACCACGCGCCTGTTGACCAAGGTGCGCGCCTTCCATCCAAAATGAGGCTGGTGCTGATCATCCTGGCGACGCTGGTCTTCATCGTCGTCCAGTGGGGACCGGTGCTGTACGTGGCGCGCCGGCAGTGGCTGCGCGGCGACCCGTACTCGTTCCGCCAGCTGCGCTTCATGATGCCGGCGCAGTTGCTGGCCACGGTGTCGCTGGCATTTACTGCCGACTTGCTGGGCATGCGCAATCCGGCGGCGCTGTTTGCCGGCGCCGCCATCGTGGTCAGCGCGGCGGGCGCCGGGGCGCTGGCGCTGTACTACCGGATCAAACGTCGGCAGTAGCAATCAAGGTCGCGATGCGCGCCGGCGCGATCGGCATGCGCACCGCATCCGGCCGCCAGCCATACAGTACCTCGGTCGCGCCGCCGCACATGCGGCCCTGGCATGGGCCCATGCCGCAACGGGTTTGCAGCTTGGCGCTGCGCCAGCTGGTATGCGCGCGTAATTCTCCGTGCGGTACGTCCTCGCAGCGGCAGACGATGGTGTCGTCGGCCGCCAGCGTGGCCAGCTCGGGGCGCAGCGCAAAAGCGCGCGCCAGGCGGGCGGCGAATTTTTTCCAGTGGGCGCGCTCGTCGAGCGCCGCTTGCATGCGCTGGGTCTGGCCGCTGGCGGCCAGGCCGGCGATGCGGCCTTCCACCAGCGCCAGGTCCACGCCGCCGATGCCGGTGCCTTCACCGGCGCAGTACACGCCGGGAACATCGGTTTGCTGCCAGCTGCCGGTCTGCACGACGGTCTGGCCGTGGTGCACGGTGGTGGCGCAGCCGAGCGCCTGCGCCAGCTCCAGGTTGGGCAGCAAGCCGTAGCCGCAGGCCAGGTAGTCGCAGTCGAGTACCTGTTCTGCGCCGCTCTTTCCCCGTTGTACCCGCACCGCATCCAGTACGCCTGCTGCGTTGCTACGTGCCGATACCACGTGGCTTTGGCGCAGGCAGGCAATGCCGCGCAACTGCGCGAACAGGCGCAGCGCCTGCGCCGCCTTGGCCGGGGTGGCCGCCAGGCCGGCGGCGAAGCGCGCCAGCGCCGGCAAGGGCGCCTGCTCGACGATGGCGACGACGTGGGCGCCGCGTTCCCTCAGCGTGGCCGCCACCGCCAGCAGCAGCGGGCCGGTGCCGGCCACCACCACCCGTTTGCCGGCTACCGGGTAGCCGCCCTTGACCAGCGCCTGCAAGCCGCCGGCGCCGGTCACGCCGGGCAGGGTCCAGCCGGGGAAAGGCAGCAAGCGTTCGCGCGCGCCGGTGGCGATGATCAGGTGATTGAAGTGCAGCGTAGTCGCTGAACCAGCCGAACCTGCAGTAGCGGCCGTCTGCACCTGCAACTGGCCGGGCGCGGGCGCGTACAGCACCCGCGTGTGCGGCAGGAAGCTGACGTTGGGCGCCGCCTGCAACGCCGCCCACATGGCGCCGGCCCGGATGTCGCTTTGCTGCTGCGGGCCGCCGCGCCAGATCTGGCCGCCGGCAACCGGGTTGTCATCGACAACGGCGATCGAACCGCCACCGGCCGCCGCCGCGTTTGCGGCCGCGAGGCCAGCTGGCCCGGCGCCCACCACCACGATGTCGAAATACTTCATGCCGCGCCTCCCAGGGTTTGCACTCGCATGCCGGGCGCGCACAGCGTCTGGCACGACAACTGGTGGGCGCGGCCGTCGATGGTCACGCGGCATTCGTGGCACACGCCCATGCCGCACAGGGGCGCGCGCGCGGCGCCACCGACGGCGCGCCGGGTCAGCGCCACGCCGTCGCACGCCAGCGCAATGGCGGCAGCCACGGTCACGCCGGCAGGCACGTCGATGGTGTGCGCGTCGATGGTCAAGACAAGGGTGGTGGCGGAGGAGGTCATCGGAAGCGATGCGGCAGATAGGGGTGGTAGGGAATGACTGAACTTTCGCCCTGCATTTGCGCCGCCAGCAGCTGCGCCGTGGCCAGCGCGGTCGTGATGCCCAGCCCTTCGTGGCCGGTGGCCAGCCACAGGCCGCGCCGCGCACCGGAGGGGCCGATCAGCGGCAGGCCGTCCGGCGTGGCAGCGCGCAGGCCGGTCCAGCAGCGCAGTACATTGAGCTCGGCCAGCGCCGGCGTCAGGGTGGCGGCATGGCGCAGCATGCGCGCCAGCATGGCCGGTTCCACGGCCGGATCGACAGTGTCGAACTGGCGCGAGGAGCCGATCAGGATCTGGCCCGTGGGCCGTGGCTGCAGGTTGAAGGCTACCGAGTCGCCGCTGGATGCGTGCGCGCTCTTGATGTAGCCCAGCTCCACCAGCTGGTGCCGCACGAAACCGGGATAGCGGTCGGTGATGGCCAGGTGGCCTTTTTTCGGTTGCACCGGCAGCTCCGGCAGCAGCGCGCGTGAACCGGTGCCGGCCGCCAGCACGATGTGCTGCGCCTCAACGCGGGCGCCGTCGTCCAGCACTACCGCGTGGTCCTCGATGGCCGTCACGCGCGCGCGGCGGGTGACGGCGCCGCGGCGCATGGCGCGGTCGAGCAGGATGCGGGTGCTCTTCGGTGCATAGACCAGGCCGTCGCCAGCCACCAGCAAGCCGCCGGCCAGGCCGGGACGCAACTGTGGCTCGCGCGCGTACAGTTCGGCGGGCGAGAGCATCGTGCAGGCGAGGTTGAAGGTCGACAAGGTATGCGCCTTGGTACGCGCAGCGGCGAGTTCCTCTTCGTCTGCGGCCACCCAGATGGTGCCGCAGTTGCTGTATTCGTGGCGTTGCGGACGTTCACCCGCCACCTCGCGCCATAGCGCCACCGAGTAGGACGTAAGCGCCAGCTCGGCCAGGTTGTCGTCCATGACCACCAGGTGGCCCATGCCGGCAGCGGTGGCGCCGCCACCGGCCGTGTCATGCTCGATGACGGCCACCCGCAGCCCGCGCTCGCTCAGCGCATCAGCACAGGCGGCGCCCACGATGCCGGCGCCGATAACGATCGCATCGACATCATTCAACGGATGCCCCAGGCATAAGGATCGTCCGGGTCCAGCACCAGGTGCGCCTGCGACGTGACCCAGGCGCGGCCGCGGATCGAAGGCACCAGGTTGCCGTCGCGGTAGCGGTACGACGCTTCGAACACGCTGCCGATCACGCTTTCCTGCTGCCACAGGTCGCCCTCGGCCAGCTTGCCATCGGCCGCCAGGCAGGCCAGCTTGGCGCTGGTGCCGGTGCCGCACGGCGAGCGGTCGTAGGCCTTGCCAGGGCACAGCACGAAACTCTGGCTGTCGGCGCCGGTGCGCGAGGGGCCGAACAGTTCGATATGGTCGATCACCGCGCCGTGGTCGCCGGTAATGCCGGCCTGGGCCAGGGCGGCGCCCACGGCCACGCTGTAGCTGGTCAAATTTTCGACGTTGGCGAGGCTGATGTCCTGGCCATGGCCATCGACCAGGAAGAACCAGTTGCCGCCGTAGGCGACATCGCCGGTCACGGCGCCGTGGCCCGGCACCTCGACCGTGACCACATGACGGGTGCGGCGCGCCGGCACGTTCTCGATGGTGACGCTGCCGTCGTCGTGCAGGACCGCTTCCACCACGCCGGCCGGCGTGTCGATGCGGTGGCGGCCGGCGGCGATGCGGCCCATGAAGGCAAGCGACGCCACCAGGCCGATGGCGCCGTGGCCGCACATGCCCAGGTAGCCGACGTTGTTGAAGAAGATCACGCCAGCCACGCAGTCGGGGGCATGCGGTTCGCACAGTAGCGCGCCTACCAGCACGTCGGAGCCGCGCGGCTCGCACACCACCGCCGTGCGGAACTTGTCGTGGTCCTGCCGGAAGCGCGCCAGGCGCTCATCCAGGGGGCCGGCGCCCAGCGGCGGACCGCCGGCGGTGATTAACCGGGTCGGCTCGCCGCCGGTGTGGGAATCGATGATGGAGATGAGTTTCATACCGGGATGGTAGGCTTGCCGGCGTACGCTGTCTTGCATCGGCTACGCATGATGGATGACGAAATCTGCACAACCGATAAAATTGTCGCGACGGCGCAATGCGATGCTGGCACAATCGGCACCATGCACAATCACGACAACGAAAATCGGACCCCTGACGCCGCACGCCGCATGGTCGCTGGTGCAATCGCCGATCCGTTCTTTGCCGAGGCGCTGTTCGACGCGCTGCCCGACGTGGTCTTTTTCGTCAAGGATGAACGTGGGCGCTACGTGGTGGTCAACCAGACGCTGGTCCAGCGTTGCGGCCAGCGGCACAAATCGGCGCTGCTGGGGCGTTCCGCCGATGAGCTGTTCAGGGCGCCGTTCGGCCAGACTTTTCTGGCGCAGGACCAGGCGGTGCTGGCCGGCGGCAACGACATCGAAGACCAGCTGGAATTACACCTGTACCCGAGCCGCGATCCCGGCTGGTGCCTCACCCGCAAGACCGCCTTGCGCGATGCGGCGGGCCGCATCGTGGGGCTGACCGGCATCTCGCGCGATCTGGCGATGGCGGACAAAAAAAATCCCGCCTACCGCAAGGTGGCGGCGGCGGTCAACCTGATCCAGGAAGCGTACGGCGAACCGCTGCCGCTGGCGGCGCTGGCGCGCACGGCCCACATGTCGGTGGCGCAGATCGAGCGGTACTTCCTGCGCATCTTCCACATCACGCCGCGCCAGATGATCATCAAGACCCGGGTGGAAGCGGCCTCGCGGCTGCTGGCGGGCGAAGCCAGCGTGGCGGAGATCGCGCAGGCGTGCGGGTATGGCGATCATTCGGCGTTTACGCGCCAGTTCAAAGCCACGACCGGGTTTACGCCGACGCAATTCCGCCAGCTTAATTTGCCGTAGTGGTCATATCCGCCAGTTCCACCCGGTTGCGCCCCAGCTGCTTGGCGCGGTACAGCGCCGTGTCGGCGGTCTTGAGGAAATCGACGATGGAATCCTGGTCGCCCGGGGTGGTCACCGCTACGCCCAGGCTCACCGTCAGCACCCCGAACGGGGAGTGCGGGTGCGTCAGTTTCAGGCCGGCGATCGCCTGGCAGATCTGGTCCGCCATCGCCAGCGCGTGCTCCTCGCCGCCGGCCTGGGAGATGATGGCGAATTCTTCGCCGCCGTAGCGCGCCACCATGTCGCCGGCGCGGCGCATGCGCCTGGTCAGTTCGGCCGCCACCTGGCGCAGCACGTTGTCGCCGGCCTGGTGGCCGTAATGGTCGTTGTACTGCTTGAAATGGTCCACGTCCAGCATCGCCAGCGTGAGTTGTTGCCCGTTGCGCCGCGCGCGGCTCCACTCGGCGGCCAGGGTCTCGTCGAAGTGGCGGCGGTTGGCGATGCCGGTCAGACCGTCGGTGGCGTTCATGGCGGTGAGGCGGCGGTTCGACCGTTCCAGTTCGCGCGTGCGTTCGCGCACCCGGCGTTCCAGCTCGCGCTCGCGCGCTTGCAGTTCGCTGATCAGCACCGCGAAGCCGATGCCGATCATCGACAGGGTGAGAATGAATTCCTGCGCCCGCACCACTTCCAGGTGCACCGGCACGTCGCCGAACGGCCGCAAGCCGGTGGTCATCATCATCGCGGCAGACAGCGACACCAGCGCCACGAACAGCGTAGTCAGGCGCACGCCGAAGCGGAAGGCAATCACGGCGGCCGCCGGCAGCAGCAGTGTGGGCGTGACCGATACGCCGTCGATTTCGCCGCCATGCGCCGACAGCACGGCCCCCGCCAGCAGCAGGGTGCCGGCCAGGATGGCGTCGTCAATGCGCGTCAGGCGCAGCCGCTGGTGCTGGCGGCCGGAGAAGGTCAGCAACAGCGGCGTGCAGATCAGCAGGCCCAGGCCGTCGCCGAACCACCACAGGCGCGCCAGCGTAAAGTAGGGCGTGGCCGAGCCATGATGCTGCAGCACCAGCGCGGCGGCCAGCCCCGCCAGCATGGCGGCAAACACCGGGCCGGCCACGAAGAATTTGATGAAATCCTGTAACCGCTGCAGGCGCGGCGAGGCGTTGTAGCGTCGCATGAGGCCATACGTGATGAGGATCTCGAGCTGGTTGACGGCACTGAGCAGCATCGCCATCTGCCAGCTGAAGGCATTCAGGTTGGCCAGTACGTCGGAGCTGTACGTGAGGGTGCACAGCAGCGGCGCGCGGCGGCCGCGAAAGCGCAGCAGCGCCGCCAGCAGCACGGCGTTGGGCAGCCACACCACCACCGCGTTTTCCGGCGTGACGGCGCAAAAGAACGTCAGCTTGACGGTGGCGAAGTGGAACAGGGGCAGCAGCAGGCAAACCGGCCACCCCGGTTGCCCCCGGCGGAAGGAACGGGTAATCATCATGCGCGATGATTACCCGGCCGGCGCACCGGTGTCAAATCCCGGGCGCCGCCCTGTGGCTAGCGATCCACTACCAACCTGTCGCCCACATAGGCGCGGTAATGGCGGATGCGGCCCGTGACCCCCTCCGGACCCTGGCGCGGCGTGTAGCGCATGCCGGCGACGGTATCGGTTTTGCCCAGGTCGATGATGATGCGGTGCGGGTGGCCGGTGGTGCGTGCTTTACCGCTGTACGACGTGTGCCAGTGGTCGGTGTTCTGGCCGTTGATGGCGTTCAGCGCACCGCCGTCTTCCTTGCTCACTTCCTCGCTATCGACAAAGGCGATGGTCCAGTTGGACTGGTTGAGGGTTTTGCCGTCGGGGCCCAGCAGCGCCAGTTCGGCAATCGCGGCGAACTGCTTGCCGTCGAAGGCGTCGAGCGACTCGAGGCAGAACTGGCGGCCGGTGGCCGGTTTGGCGAACTTGACGTCCTGCGTGGCGGCGCCGCGCTGGAACTCGCCCTCGTGCACCGGTTTGACGCCGTCGAGCTGAGCGCGCGCGGTGCTCGGTGGCCGTGGCAGGTCGCGGTCGGGCTTCAATTGGTCGAGCACCGGGGTTTTCAGGCCGGCGCTGCGCGCCACCTGCGGGCCGGTCAAATCCAGCACCACGACTTCGTTGGCGCCGCGCTTGAGCCACGGGCCGGGCAGGTACATGGTTTGCGTGGGGCCGATGCTCCAGTAGCGCCCCAGGCAGCGGCCGTTGACCCACACGATGCCCTGGCCCCAGGTGGACATGTCGAGGAAGGTGTCGCCGGTGCTGGCCACGTCGAAGCTGGCGCGCCAGAAGGCCGGGCCGGGGGTGCGGCCGGTTTTCCAGGCCAGCGGCGGCAGCACGGCGTCGGCATCGAAATCAATGGCGCGGATCTCCCAGTTTTCCAATGGCTGGCCGGCCAGCGTGACCGGCCCATGCATGCCCTTGCGGTCGTGGATTTCCACGCCAAAGTTGACGCGGGCGATGGTGTAGAGCAGGATCTCGAGCGTGACCGGCTTGCTGCGCGCGGGCAGATCGACCTTGAAGCGGCGGTAACGCGTATCCATGGTGCCGGCCAGCTTGCCGTCCAGGTACACCCAGGCCAGGTCGCGCACCTTGGCCGCTTCCAGCGTGCCAGCCGGTCCGGCGGGCAGCGTGATGCGGTACGAGACGATGCCACGGCTGATGTCATACGTTTCGAGCGGCTGCGGCGATACGGCCTTGATCACTTGCGGCGGCAGCGCGGTAAACACCGATGCCGACTGCTTGAACGAGAACGGCGCCACCGCGATGACCGGGTTGTGTTTTGGCGCCGGCGGCAGCGTCTCGCCAGGCAGCAGGTATGGCTTCATGCCCGCGCGGTAGGCCTCGAATTTTTCGCCCATCCAGCCTGCCTCGCTGATCGGCGCGTCGTAGTCGTAGCTGCTGGTGTCGGGCCGGAACGGGCGGTCGCACCCGCCCCACAGGCCGAACGACGTGCCGCCGTGCGCCATGTACAGGCTGAACGAACCGTTCGCCTTGAGCATGGCGGCGATATCGGCCACGGCGCGGTCGGCGGGACCGCGCTTGTGCGGCGAGCCCCAGGTGTCGAACCAGCCGGAATAGTATTCGCCGCACATGCGCGGCCCCTTTTGCACCTGGTCCAGCGCCTTGAAGCCGGCGGCCGGATCGCTGCCGAAGTTCGCCACCGAGAACAGTTCGGGGATGTGGGTTTTGACCACGGCATTGGTGGGATTGCACTGGAACAGCGGTACATCGAAGCCGCCGTCGAGCAGCACCTGGCGCATGGCGCGCATGTAGTCGAGGTCTTCGCCGAAGAAGCCGTATTCGTTCTCGACCTGCACCATCAGGATCGGCCCGCCGTGGGTGATCTGCTGCTGGCCCAGCACGCGGCCCACTTCCTTCATCCAGCGCCGCGCCGGCGCCATGAAGCCCTCGTCGCGGGTGCGCAGGAAGGCGTCGCCCGGGTGCTTGAGCAGCCACCATGGCAGGCCGCCCATTTCCCACTCGGCGCACGCGTACGGGCCGGGTCGCAAAATTACCCACAGGCCTTCCTGCTGCGCAAGGCGGCAGAATTCGGCGGCGTCGCGCTGGCCTTCCCAGTCGTATTTGCCTTCGCGCCATTCGTGGTAGTTCCAGAACAGGTAGGCGCACACGGTGTTCAGGCCCATGGCCTTGATGGCTTTCAGGCGGTGGCCCCAGTATTCGCGCGGCACGCGCGCGAAGTGCATCTCGCCGCAGCGGATTTGCAGGCGCTGGCCGTCGAGCACGAAGTCGGTATCGGTGATGGCAAAGCGCGGCGAACCGGCGGCGTGCACAGTGGCGGCCATCGGCAGCAGCAGGCCGCCGGCGACGGCACCGAGTTCTGCTGCCCGGCGCAGCACGCGGCGCCGGGCCGGGGAAGAAAGGGAGGAGGGGATCTTGGTGTAGGTGGTCATCTCAATAGTTTACCGGGTAATCCTTGGGGAAGCGGGCGCCCGCGAACGCTTTTTTTTGCGTCCAGTCCTGCGCCGGGGCGGTCCAGTAGGTGTCGGTGGGCGCCAGGCCCAGTGGCAGCAGGCTGGCCGAGGCGATGTACATGCTGCCGTTGTTGGAATACCAGTCGCCCAGTTCGGGCTGGTGGCCGACGAAGCCGATGGTCAGGTAGCCGTCTTTCGTAAAATTGCCGGGCGCGGTCCATACCGCCCTGTGCACCGCCTGCAGCGCGACGCGCACCTGGCCCTCGGGCAGGCTGACCGGCAGCTGCTTGCGCAGCGCCAGCAGGGCCAGCGGCTGGAACGCCGCCGTGCGGTAGGTGAGCGAGCGGCCGATCGGCGGGAAGCTGCCATCGGTACCGATGAAGCGTTCGAGGTGTTCGCTGAAGCGCTGCATGCGCTTGACCGCCTGTGCGCGCAGCTCTTCCGGCTTGCCGTTCCAGAACGCGCCCTTTTTGTCGTCGAGCACATCGAGGATCTCGACCAGCATCGGGTGCATCACGAACGCGTTGTAGTAATCGAAGTGGAAGGCGTCGCCGTCCTTGATCCAGCCGTCGCCCACGTACCACTCGTTGATCTTGCGGATCGCCACGTTCATGCGCAGCGGATCGAATTCTTCGCCGATCGACATCAGCCACGCTTCGTTCATGGCGGCGAACAGCATCCAGTTGATGTACGGCGGCTCGATGCGGCGCAGCGCCTTGATCTCGGTGATGATGCGGGCCTTGGTGGTGGCGTCGAGCGGCTCCCACAGCGCTTTCGGCGCGCGCATCAGGGCATTGGTGAAGTAGGCCGAATCGACCAGGGTCTGGCCCGGGCCTTTCCACAGCAGGTAGTCGGGGTTACCCGGATCGACCGAGTTGGTATAGCTTTGCAGCGCCATTTGCTGCAGGCGCTTGCGGGTGCGGCCTTCCGGCGTGCCGTCGTCGGGCAGGGCCAGCCACGGCGCAATGCCGGCGATCAGCCGGCCGAAGCATTCGAGGTAGGCCACGCCTTTGTCGCGGCCATCCCAGGTGGGGCTCACTTCGAGCGCGAAGTTTTTTTTCAACGTGCCGGCAGCCATGTTGGACAGCACCGGCTCGCTCATTCTCTGCGCCAGCGCGGCCAACTCGGCGCGTGATTTGTCCGTCGTCGGCTTGGCCGCTGCCGCTGCCGTAACCGGCTTGGTGGCGGCGCCGGCCATTTGCGCCACCCCGAGCATGGCGCCGGCCGAACCGGCAGCCAGCGACTGTATGAAATTACGTCGTTCCATTGTGTCTCCGTGTTATTTTCTGAGCAGGCGGACCATCTCCGACGACGCCAGCAGATAGGCCCCCACGCCGAATGGTGTGGTCGAATTCTGGTCCACCACCTGGCCCGGAATCGCCCGCTCGCCGATCGGCTGCACATAGCCTATCTTGCCATCGGGCTGCAGTGCAACCTTGGACAGGTAGTGCCAGCCTTTACGGACGACCGGCAGGTACTCGTCGCGATCGAGCACGCCGTGGTTGATGCCCCACAGGTAGCCATAGACGAAGAACGCGGTGCCGCTGGTTTCCGGGCCCGGCGCGTGCGCGGCGTCGAGCAGGCTGCGGGTCCAGTAGCCGTCCGGCGTTTGCGCTTTTTTCAGCGCTTCTGCCATGCCCCGGTACTTGGCGACGTAGCCGGCGCGGTGCGGATCGTCCCTGGGCAGGTCTTGCAGCACCTTGGCCAGGCCGGCAAATACCCAGCCGTCGCCGCGCGACCAGAAGTCCTTCTTGCCGTTGGCGCTCTTGTGCTTGGGGTAGACGTAGCGCGCATCGCGGTAGTACAGCTTTTCGTCAGCGTCGTACATGATGGTGTTGGCATACTCGAAGTACGTGTGCAGCTTCTCGAGGTACAGGCGATTGCCGGTGATGTTATACAGCTTGGTCATCACCGGCATCACCATGTACAGGCCGTCCGACCACCACCAGTAGTCGTTCTGCGCAGTGCTCATCTGGTACTCCATCACCTCGCGCGCCCGGGCGATCTTGCGCGGATCTTTTTGCGCGTCGAGTTGATACAGGTCGGCGTAGGTCTGGAAGGCGATCTGCCAGTCGCCGAACAGCACGTGTTCGTCGGTCTCGCCATACTGGTACTTCCATTTGCTCCTGTCGGTGGACTTGGCGCCCTGCCAGGCGTTGTGGACGGCCCAATCTTCGGAATACTGGCGGTAGCGCGGATTGCCGGTGATCTGGTATGCCTCCATATTGCCCGTGTGGTAGGCGGCGATATCCCAGAACGCCCACTGCTGCGGCTTCTCGCGCGCCTGCCAGTAGTCGTTGACCTTGGTGATGATGGCGACCACCTCCTGTTCGGAGGTGTCAACGGCCGGCGCATTGGCATTGCCGGTGGCGCAGCCGGCCAGTGCCAGCGTCAGTGGCAGCGCCACTGCGCCAGCGATGAATGAACGTCTGATCACAGTTTCCCCCGGATGCCGAACTTGATGGTGCGGCCGTCATACTTTGCATAGTCCATGCGCGTTTTCTTGCCGCTGCCGTACTGGCCGCTGGCGTCCTCGAAGTAATCGTAGGCCAGCGTGTTGGACAGGTTGAGCGCATCGATGCGGAACTCCAGGCTCTCGCTGATCTTGTAGCTGATGTTGGCATCGAGGTAGCCACGGCCGGCGCGCCAGCGTATCAGGTCGTCGCCGTTGTTGCGCGGGTTATCGCCGTGCAGCGACTTGCCCTTGTAGTTATAGGACATGCGCGCGGCCAGCGGCCCCTGTTCGAAGTACAGCGTGGTGCTGTACGCGTACTTGGGCACCGAGTTGACCTCGATCTCGCGGCCGCCGTTGGTGATCCACTTGGCGCTGTTGAACGGATCGATGTGGGTGTAGCTGGCCAGCGCGCCCATGCCGTCGAACGGCTTGGGCAGGAAGCTGAAGGCCTGCTGGTACGCCAGCTCGTAGCCCTTGAGTTTTTGCTTGCCGGCGTTGGTGTAGCTGCGCAGCGTCATTGCCAGGTTGGGGTCCACGCGGCCGCTCGCATCCTGGAACAGCGGTCCCAGCGCGGTATCGGGCAATCCCAGGGAACCGAAGGTGACCACCTGCGTGTTGGCGACGGTGGCGTCGGTCAGGTCCTTCTGGAAGATCGCGGCCGACAGCAGGCTGCCAGGCTTGAAATACCATTCCAGGCCGGTGTCGAGGTTTTTCGACTGCTGCGGACGCAGGTTGGGGTTGCCGGACGTGGCCGAGTTGTCGAACTGGTTCGGGATCACGGTTTGCGCGGCAATGATCGACAGCGACGCGCGGGTGATGGTCTTGCCCCACGAGGCGCGCCACATCAGGCTATCGGTCAGATCGAAGGCGGCGCTGAGCGACGGCAGCACGTTGCTGTACGAGCCCTGCTCGTGGTTGGGACCATAGACCAGGCTGGTGCCTTGCTGCTTGAAGTTGTCGATCTTGGTGTCGGTCTGCGAGTAGCGCACGCCGGCGTTAAAGCGCAGTTCGCGTTCGCCGATCTTGCCCTTGAAGTCGGACTGCACGAAGCCGGTCTTGACGTTTTCTTCCGCTGCGAAGCTTTGCGACGGCGTGAAGGTGGACGCCGGGTTGTAGGTGTTCGGATCGAAGTTGTTGTAGAAGTAGTTGCTGTCCCAGGTGCTCCACGATTTCGGCCAGCCGCTGCCCATATCGAGATTGCTGATCGGCAGGTTGCTGGTCATGCCGCTGCGCAGGCCCGCCGCGCCGATGCGATTGAGCTGCGCAGTGGCCAGCGCGGTGCCGTTACGCTTGTTGACTTCCTTGCCGGTGGAAACGTACACCAGGCCCGCCTTCAGGTGGCCGGTCCAGTCGCCGGGCAGGTCGTAGTCCCAGTCGGCGACCACGCGCGCCTGCTTGCCCTTGTCGGTTTCCTTGGTCCAGCCGGTGCCGATGGTGAAGCCGCTCCAGTTGTTCGGATCGGTGTAGCTGGTCGGCGACGAGATCGACGGATACACGTGGTCGTCGCCGTAGTCGATGGTCGATTGGGCGCCGTAGATATAGCCGGCCAGCTGGCCGGTGGCGCTGGTGGCGGAGCTGTGATTGAGGCTGGCCTGGCTGGTCAAGGTCAGCTTGTCGCTGACCTTCCAGCTGCCGTTCAGGGCGCCGTAGCCGAACTCCGTTTCATCCTTGGTGTAGATGGCGCCGGCGTTGTAGGTGGTGTTGGCGAAGGTACCGGTGAGCAGGTTGGTGGCCGGATCGATCTTGACGTTCACCGGTATCAGGCCGTTGTTGCCATTGGCGCCAGCGGGCAGGGCGCGGTTGGTGGTGGCGGTGCTGCGCACCAGGATGCCGAAGATGGTTTCTTCGCGGGTGTTCTTCAGCTTTGAATACATGGTGTCGAAGCTGAGGTTCACGGTTGGCGTCTTGTACTGCAGCGACGATACCAGGCCGTCGCGCGTGCGCTCGTTTTCCGAACCGTAGAAGCGGTAGATGCGCGGCAGCAGGGCCTTGTCGATCTGCTCGCGCGTGTAGCCCGACAGGTTGGCGCGCGGATCGTCGTAATCAAGTTTTAAAGCGAAGTTGCCCTTGACGGGACTCTGGCTGCCGTTGAACGAGCTGTTATAACCGCCGGTCGCCTCGAAGCCCGAGCGGGTGTTGACGCTGCCCGAGTGCGACACGCCGACCAGGAAGCCCAGGTTGTCCCAGGTGTTCGAGTACAGCGCAAAGCCGTTCGGGTCGTGGTTCTTGGAGTTGGTGTTGTAGGTGTCGGTCAGGCCGTAGCGGATGGTGCGCTTGGGGTTGTCGAACGGGCGCGGGGTTTGCAGGTCCACCACGCCGCCCAGGCCACCCTCGGTCAATTCGGCCAGCGGCGACTTGTAAAAGTCCACCCGGCCGAACAGTTCGGACGCGAACACGTCGTAGTTGAAGCCGCGCGCCGCGCTGCCGATGGTGGAGGTCGAGGTGGTGTTGACCGGCGCGCCGTTCAGGGTGGTGACCGAGTAATCGGTGGGCAGGCCGCGGATCGAGATGCGCTGGCCTTCGCCCGACGACTCGTCGCGGTTGAGGATCACGCCCGGCACGCGCTGCAGCGATTCGGCGACGTTCGCCTCGGGGAATTTGCCGATGTCCTCGGCCACGATCGAGTCGCGCACGCCGATGGCCTGGGCCTTCAGGTTGAGCGCCTTTTGCAGGCTCGAGCGGAAACCGGTGACAACCACGGTTTCCACTTTGCCGTCGGCCGGCGGGGCTGCCTCGTTGGTGGGGGCAGCGGGCGTGGTCTCCTGCGCCAGCGCGGCGGGCGCATACATGGCCGCCAGGGCAAGCGGGATCACGGTCTCCAGTATTTTCTTTTTCATTTTTTTGTCCTCAGTGTTTGACGTCTGGGTTGCCTGGGCAGTGCCCGGCTATAGCTAGACTAAGTCACTTGCCGAACATAGGGCAACAGGGGAGAGGATGTACTGGCGACAACGGGACAGTGCGTTGATTGATCTGTTGAGCGCGCGGCTAGCCGGGAAAATGCGACTACTATGGGAAAAGTGCCTTGCATCCGCGCATGGCGATTGAGCGAATGATCGTTAAACAATCAACAAGGTGATTGATCGATGGGTGAGGTATGACGACTTCGTATAGGGGATCGCAAATTTTCTATAGCGGGTGTGGGGGAAATGTCACGGATGATCTGGGCCTATGCTTAATTCGACCAGATAGCGATCAAAGCCAAGCAGGTTTTCTCCGGCACGTCGCATGCTAAAGTACATCGAGTATTTACCCGGAGCCGTCAATGACACGATACGCACGTGACTGGAGCTGTCACTGTTCAACTGGTAATGCAGTCGCTTTATACCCCCAGGGGATAGATCAATCCAGCTACTTGAATTTTTGAGTTGCCATCCGCCCTTCTGCAGTTGAGTTTGCACCGACGAAAAAACCGAGACAGCTTCCGAGAAAGATAGCGTTCTAAGAGATGGAGAGGTTCTGATGGTCGATACCTCGCCTTCCGAGTAGGCGATGGCGGCAAATGTGGTTGGAGGAAGTATGAACCCATATCGTGGGGCGTCAAATTTTATAACGACTGATGGTTCCGTTACAAAAGTATAGCCAAAACCGCTCTCGTCGTTGTTTGGCGGATTTGAATTTTTCTCTACCGGGTAAGAGGATGTCTTGGTCACTTCTTCAAATTTGCTGCCGATTCGCAGTGAGAGCAAGGTTGGGTCTGGAGCCGGCCAACATACCCAACCTATGCCACATATCAACGCTATCGATAGTGCTTTGGCGAACTTGAAATTCATCGTGCTGCGCCGTTGGTTGCTATATCGTCGATGGAGGCTTGAATGGCGGTTTTTCCAGACGAATTCAATAAGATATTAAACTGTTCTGCCGCTTGGTTGACGAATTTCATGCGCTGGTCCTTGTCGTAAAGTTTTGTTCGTTTGTCTTTCGGAAACCATATCCCCTGAGAAGAGGAAAGCGTGCGGATTCTGAGGAAAGCGTCAGCTGGATTTCGGCCCCCACACCGGTGGGGAAACCGGTTGCCCAGGAAAATTGGTTGGTACGCAATGCGGCCCGCATGGAGAGATCGTTATAAATCGCCATCTGAAGTATGTTTACTTGTTCATGGAGCGCCATTTTTTTAACGCTGTCCGCAATACGTCCGACATCAATAAGTCTGAACGATTCGAGTATTTCTGTGTGGGCCACTCCGAAGGAAATTTTTTACCGTCAACAGGCCAAATAATTTGGTCCTTAATCGCATGCCTGCTTTCCAAACATGTCTCCAGCTGATTTATTCCACGCAACATGTAAAACCGATGGAGCGGATAAATGTCGAGGAACAGCAGGGTGTTACCCAGCGCAAGCTGACGATACATGTACGCTGATCCAGCGCCGATCGTGCTCGGAGTCATACTGACGGCAGCAGCGTCGGTATTGCTCATACTGCCGACGTGTTGCATCGCTTCCTGTACTTCTGCACGTGATTTCTTGATGTTATCTGCCGCATGCAACAATCCGCACCCCACCTGCTTCGATGCAAATGCCGCCAAGCCGGCCCACTGGAACCGCTTGTCTTCTTTCCATAGCTGGGCATAAGCCTGGTTGATTCTGCGGTTGCGCGCCAGGTTGTCTTCGATGAGTTTTCCGCCCGGTGCAATCCAGGCTTCCGCTTCTTTTTGCAGGCGCAGCCACACGCCGGTGCAGCCGAGGATTGGTACGTCCAGGGCTTTGCAGGACTGGCCGTTGATGGTCGTGGCATGCACGCCGCATTCGGGCACCGGCACGGTATTGCAGCCCAATGCCACGGCATCCTGCTGTTGTTTGGTAATGACTTTTTCGGTCATATCCGCCCCCGGTCAGTCCATCAACTGCCACGCGACCAGTTGCGTGCGGTCGGCGGCGTCGAAGGGCGCGGTGTAGCCGTTGCTGTCGGTCTGGCCCTCGACTACCTTGGAGGGAAACTCAAGCCGGTAGCGCCTTGATGCGAGGGGCTGTTGCGAGTAGTCGTCGAGTAGCCGTAATACGATCTGGTCTTTGGAATCTTGTAGCGCATCGCTCTGCATCTGCTGCCGGGCCAGCGAAGCTGCTGCTTCCGGCGAGGTGGCGGAATCACCGTCAAGTAGTTGGCATTTCAGGCTCTGGTTGGCGATCAGCCTGGGCGGCGATGGACAGCGACATAGGCACAGGTCGTCCTGCAACGCGACCTGCTTGCCGTTCCAGCTCTCTGGAATGCGGGTGCCGCACAGTGCGATCTTGCCCGGTGACTTGCAGGCAGGGCAGAAAACCTGGTCGTCCTCCAGCGCCACCTTGACGCCGTTGATCGAGCATGCGCTGCTGGCGGAAATCACCTTGCCGCCTGCGGAGGTACCGGCACCAAGGGTGATGTGATAGCGTTTCATGAGCAGTCCGTTGATTGGCGGAAAGCTCAAATGTAGACATTCGAAGCGGCGGTGTTTTGCTCTTGAGCAAATAGGCTGATCGGCTACTTCAGTTTGTACACCACGTCGACCGACTGGCTGAACCGCAGTGCCGGTGCATTCATGTGGACCCGCAGCGGACCGGTCACCCGGCCCGGGATGTCGGCGCGGCGCTGGTCCGGCGGTCCGAATCCCATGGCGGTGCTGAGGTTGGCGAGGCTGCCGGCCGAGACGGCGCCCACGCTGTCGATTTTCCGGCCCACGCCGGCGGCCATGCTGTCGGCCTTGACGCGCGCCTTGCGCAGGGCTTGCGCCATCAGGTCGTTTTCGATGCGTACCTGTTCTGTGTTGGAAAAGGTGCTCATCGGCGTATCGAGTTCGCGCATGGTCATCAGGCCGGTGACCAGCGGGCGCCATGCCTCCATGTCGCGCAGCGTGATGGTGACGGTGGCCTTGGCTTCCATCAGCGGCGTAGGGGCTTGCTCCGGGGCGTCAGTCGGCGCTGCTGCGGCCTTGTTCGGGCGCGGTTCCTTGCGCAGGTCCTGGATCAGGGTAGTGGCGTCCTTGTCGCCCAGGGTATCGACCAGCGTGCGGATCTTGGCGATGCCGGCTTCGACTTCCTGGGTCGCCAGGTCCGCGTCGGCCTGGACCGAGACCACGTCGAGCGAGATCGATACCGTATCGGGCACCACGAAGATGCTGGCGGTGGCGTTCGCATGCACGAACGGGTAGGCCGGCCAGTCGGCGGCCAGCGCCAGACCGGGTAATACCGGCGCGCTGGCACAGCAAGCACCTGCCGCCGCCGTGAAGGCCGAGCCGGTTTCACCCACGGCCGCCGACAAGCCTGCGTCCAGGGAAATCGTCCAGGTGGAAATCAACGGCGCCGCCGACTACGATCCGCGCCGCGATGACACCGCCAGCAAGACCATCATCGGCCAGGAAGAGATCCTGAAATACGGCGACACCAATGTCTTCGATGTCTTGAAACGCGCGCCCGGCGTGACCGTGATCGGCGATAGCATCCGCATGCGCGGCCTCGGTAACGGCTACACCCAGGTGCTGTTCAACGGCGAGCGGCCGCCGCCGGGCTTCAACCTGCAGACGGTGGCGCCCGAACAGATCGAAAAGATCGAAGTGGTGCGCGCCGCCACCGCCGAGTTTTCCACGCAGGCGATTGCCGGCACCATCAATATCGTGCTGAAAAAAGTGGTGAGCAAGCCGCAGCGCGATGTGCGCGCGGGCATCGGTCATTCGGGCCTGGTCAAGCGCGCCTCGGCTCTTGGCACACTGGCCGACCGCAGCGGCAACCTGTCGTATTACCTTTCCGTGTTCTTGCTGCGCCATGACAACCGCAATCCGGGCACGTACACCGAGCAACTGGCGTCCGCCGATGGCATGGTGCAGCAACAGCGTGACAGCAGCATCGCCAACAACAGCAAGCTGTCGTTGCTGGGACTGGAGCCGCGCCTGAACTGGAAGCTCGACAACAACGGGCAGTTGAACTGGAGCGCGTCGGTGGGCGCCAACCGCTTCGACAGCGATCAGACTTACCGATACGATAACCAGGTCGGCAGCTTCCCGGCACCGAATTTCCTGTTCCGCGATAACACCAGCGAGAACCGGTCGGTGTACCTCTCCACCAACGTCAACTGGGTCACGCAGCTGGCCGGCGGCAAGCTCGATACGACGCTCACCGTCACCCACAGCAATGGGCGTGCGGACAGCGACTGGGCGTCGAGCACGGCCAGCCGCCAGCGCACGCTGCAACGCGACACCGACAGCGACTCGCGCAGCAATTCCGTGCGCAGCAACGGCAAATACACGCGCTCCGTGCTGGGCGAACATGCGCTGGCCACCGGCTGGGAAATGAGCCGTCAGCGCCTGCGCGAAGACCGCCACCGGGTGGAAGGCTTTGTCGGCAGCGCCCCGGCAATCTTCGACGAACGCTTTGCACCGCAGGTGGTGCAGGCGGCCGCCTTCGCCCAGGATGAATGGAACGTGACCAAACAGTGGTCGATGTACCTGGGGGCGCGCTGGGAAACCATCCGCACGGACAGCGCCGTCAGCGGCCGGCCGGACACCAGCTCGCGCAACCACGTGCTCAGCCCCATCGCCCAGACGCTCTACAAGTTCCCCGACAAGAGCGGCCGGCAGCTGCGCCTCGCCCTCACGCGCACCTTCAAGGCACCGACCGTGGCCCAGTTGACGGCGCGCCGCAACGAGGCCGACCTGAACACGCGTTTTACCGCCGACAGCAGCGGCAACCCCGAGCTCAAGCCCGAACTGGCGACCGGCGTGGATGCGACCTACGAGCATTTCTGGGCGCCGGGCGCCACGTTTTCGGCTACCGCGTCCACCCGCCATATCACCGATTACATCCGTACCACCCTGTCGCAGGACAGCAGCGGCCGCTGGCTGTATCAACCGGTCAACGATGGCAAGGCCGACGTGCGCGGCCTGGGCCTGGAACTGAAATTCCCGTCCAGGCTGGTGTGGCCGACCTGGCCGGCACTCGACCTGCGCGCCGGCGTCCACCGCAACTGGTCGCAGGTGGATTCGGTGCCGGGGCCGGACAACCGGCTTGACCAGCAGGTGCCGCTCACCGCCAATCTCGGCATCGATTACAAGCAGGGGGATTACACCACGGGCGCCAGCCTGGCATTCCGCTCGGGCGGGCCGGTACGCATCTCGGCCGAACAAAGCACGCGCCTGCAGGCGCGCAGCGACCTCGATGCCTACCTGCTGTACAAGGTCAGCCCTGCGGTGCAGCTGCGCTTTACCGGCAAGAACCTGCTGGCGCGCGATAGCGAGACTTACTCGCGCTACGCCGACCGCAATGGCGTGAGTCAGAACTGGGGCCGCAGCGACAATTCGCGCGAGTGGGCGGTGAATCTGGAACTCAAACTGTGATGTCGCCGCTTACGGCGTGAGACGTACTTCCTGGTCGTCGGCAACCAGGCCGCCGACGACCACGCGCGTTTCCGCGTGTTCGGGCCCGCAGGTTTCCACCCGTAGCAGGACGCGGCCGCCGTCGATCAGGACCTGCGCGCCGGGGCGCACGGTGTCGTACACCTGCTGGCAGTACAATGGTGCGCGGCGCTCGTCGCCCAGCAGTTCATGGTCCATGTCGAGGCGGAACGCGGCACCCGGCGCCAGCGTTGCGCTGCCGTCGGCAAAGCGGCCCAGGCGCGCGGCCGCATCTCGGCGCGGGCCAGGCGCGGGTCACCTGATCGATTCGCCGCGCCCGCTCCCGAGCACCTCGAGCACGTGCGGCGCCGATCACGATCAGGCGTCCCTCCGGCTTTGCGGGCAGGGCCGGCGGCACGCACAGCGCCGGTTGCGCGGCCGCGATGGCGGCGTCGAACATGCGGCGCAGCAGGGCGGCGTCAAGCGATGGTGCGCGCGTCATCATGCCGTGGCCTTGTGCACGACCGCCAGGTCGCTTTGGACCGGCGCCGGCTCGTCGGCGTGATCATGCAGCGACTGCAGTTCCTCGACGGTCGATGCGCCATCGAGCACGCGGTGCATGCGTTCGCGGTCCAGCGCGCCCACCCAGCCGGCGATCGCCATCGTACCCACCGCGTTGCCGATGGTGTTGGTGATGGCCCGCGCTTCGGACATGAAGCGGTCCACGCCCAGCAACAGTACCATGCCGGCCACCGGGATATTGCCGAGTGAGGCCAGCGTGGCCGCCAGCGTGATGAAGCCGGAACCGGTCACGCCAGCCGAGCCTTTCGAGGTCAGCATCAGCACGCCGAGCACCACCAGCTGGTCGGTCAGCGTGAGCGGGGTGTTGGTGGCTTGCGCAATGAAGATCGCCGCCATGGTGTAGTAGATGCACTGGCCGTCCGGATTAAACGTCACGCCCGACGGGATCACCAGGCCCACCACCGGTTTCGAGACGCCCACGTGTTCGAGCTTGCGCATCAGTTGCGGCACCACCGATTCCGACGAGCTGGTGCCGAGCACGGTGAACAGTTCTTCCTTGATATACCGCAGGAACTTCCACAGGCTGAAGCCCGACACGCGCGCCACCAGTCCCAGCACCACGGTGACGAACACGAAGCAGGTGATGTACATGGACCCCATCAGCTGGCCGAGCGACACCAGCGAACCGAGGCCGTATTTACCGACCGTGAAGGCGATGGCGCCAAAGGCGGCCAGCGGCGCCACGCGCATGATCATCGACACCATCAGGAACATGCTGTTGCAGAAGGCGTCGAGGAAGTCGACCACCGGCTTGGCGCGGCGTCCCATGTGCGAGAGGGCGATGCCGAACATGGTGGCGAACACCAGGATTTGCAGGATGTCGTTCTTGGCCAGCGCGTCGATGATGCTGGTCGGGATCATGTGCAGCACGAAGCCCATGAAACCGTCGCCCTTGCTGGCGGCGGTCGTGTAGCTGGCGATGCTGGCCGTGTCGAGCGTCTTGACATCGATATTCATGCCCACGCCGGGCTTGGCCACATTGACGACAACGAGGCCGAGCAGCAGCGCGAACGTGGACATCACCTCGAAATAGATCAGCGCACGCACGCCCACGCGGCCCAGTTCCTTCATGCTTTCCATCCTGGCGATGCCCAGCACCACCATGGCGAAAATGACGGGCGCGAACACCATCTTGATCAGGCGGATGAAGGCGTCGCCGAGCGGCTTGAGGTCGGCGCCCAGCTGGGGATGGAAGAAGCCCAGCAGCCCGCCGGCGACGACGCCGATCAGGACCTGGATATACAGCTTTCCAAAGAAACGCTTATACATGGTTTGTCTCCGTTATAAGAACTGCTCTATGCATTGCGGTCGCACCCCGCCACGCTCTGCGGCGGGTAGGGGCGCGACCTTCGGCCGATGCCGGACGCTGGCTTACGCGGCCTTACGCGGCCTGGCGCTGTACGGCGCCGAGCAGTGCGCACACGGCGTCGGTCACCTGCGCCGTGGTGGCGTTGCCGCCCAGGTCGCGCGTGTGCAGCGCGGTGTTGGCGGTGACCGCTTCCACGGCTTCCATCACCTGCCTGGCGGCGGCGTGTTCGCCCAGGTGCTCGAGCAGCATCACCACCGACCAGAAGGTGCCGACCGGGTTGGCCAGGCCCTTGCCCATGATGTCGAAGGCGGAGCCGTGGATCGGCTCGAACATCGACGGATAGCGGCGCTCGGGATCGATATTGCCGGTGGGGGCGATGCCGAGACTGCCCGCCAGCGCTGCGGCCAGGTCGCTCAGGATGTCGGCGTGCAGGTTGGTGGCGACGATGGTGTCGAGCGTGGCAGGGCGGTTGACCATGCGCGCGGTGGCGGCATCGACCAGTTCCTTGTCCCATTTCACGTCCGGAAATTCACGCGACACTTCCAGCGCGATCTCGTCCCACATCACCATCGCGTGGCGCTGGGCGTTCGATTTGGTGATCACGGTGAGCAGCTTGCGCGGACGCGACTGCGCCAGCTTGAAGGCGTAGCGCAGGATGCGCTCCACGCCCACGCGGGTCATCATCGAGACATCGGTGGCCGCCTCGATCGGGTGGCCCTGGTGTACCCGGCCGCCGACGCCTGAATATTCTCCTTCCGAATTTTCGCGCACGATCACCCAGTTCAGGTCTTCCAGCTTGCAGCGCTTGAGCGGGCCGTCGATGCCGGGCAGGATGCGGGTGGGGCGCACGTTGGCGTACTGGTCGAAGCCCTGGCAGATTTTCAGGCGCAGGCCCCACAGGGTGATGTGGTCGGCGATGTCCGGGTCGCCGGCGGAGCCGAACAGGATGGCGTCCTTGTTGCGCAGCGCATCGAGGCCGTCGGCGGGCATCATCACGCCGTGCTGGCGGTAGTAGTCGCCGCCCCAGTCGAAGTCCTCGAACTCGAAGCGGAAGGAGTTGCTGGCGGCGGCCAGCGCGGCCAGCACCTGCTGGCCGGCCGGAACGACTTCCTTGCCGATGCCGTCGCCGGGAATGGTTGCGATGTGGTAGGTCTTCATGGTGGTGTCTCCTGGTAGGTTGGTGGAGGCACTCTACCGGCTGGACGTCGGCGCCTGGCAGGGCTAAACTCAAGCCATTGTTAACCTGGAGCTCAATAATGGGTGGTGACTGATGAGTAGCGGATTCCAGCCGGCGGAACTGGGTTTTATCGTGGCGCTGGCCAGCGCCGGCAGCTTGAGCGGCGCCGCGCGCGAGCTTGGCATCACCACGTCGGCGGTGAGCAAGCGCCTGGCGCTGATCGAGGCGCGCGTGGGCGTGCCGCTGGTCAATCGCACCACGCGCCGCATGAGCATGACGCCGGAAGGCGACGTGCTGCTCGAGCACGCACGCCGCATCCTCGGCGAGATCGCCGATCTCGACCAGCTGCTCACATCCTCGCAAGGCGTGCCGAAAGGGCAGTTGCGGGTCAATGCCACGCTGGGCTTCGGGCGTCTGCACGTGGCGCCGGCCATTTCGCAGTACGTGCTGCGCTACCCGGAGGTCGATGTGCAGTTGCAGCTGTCGGTCGATCCGCCAGCGCTGACCGACGACCAGTTCGACGTGTGCATCCGCTTCGGCGCGCCCGTTGACACGCGCGTGATCGCGCGGCGCCTCGCCTCGAACCGGCGCTTGCTGTGCGCGTCGCCGAAGTACCTGGCCCGGCACGGCGAACCGAAGACCCCTGGCGACCTGCGCAAGCATAACTGCATCTCGATCCGCCAGGGCGACGAGGCTTACGGTTTGTGGCGGCTGTACGCGGGCCGCGAAGCCGAGCGCGATGCGCAGGCGGTCAAGGTGCGCGGCAATCTGACCACCAACGACGGCGAAATCGCCGTCAACTGGGCCCTCGAGGGCCACGGCATCCTGCTGCGCGCGGGCTGGGACATCGAGCGCTACCTGGACAGCGGGCGGCTGGTGGAGGTACTGCCCGGCTACAAGACGCCCGATGCCGATATCTACGCGGTGTATGCGCCGCGGCACCAGCTGTCGGCGCGGATACGGACGTTCGTGGACTTTCTGGAACAGCGGTTCGGGCGCTAGTCGCTGCCGTCGTAAATCGCCGCTTCAAACAGTTTTCGTGGCCGGCGCTGCGCAGCCTTGTAATCGAATTCGATGATGGCGTCGTTGCCCCAATCCTTGCTGGCGATGGGCATGCGGTACATGTGGTCCTCGGGATCCTCGCTCGCTTGCAATGGTACGCGCCGGCTTCCTTCGACGATCCACGCGCCGCTGGTGGCGGTCCAGGGCCGATGCCAGATGGCCTTGGTGGGGCGCTTGCAGCGGTTCCAGCGCCCTGGCGCCCGGCACTTGGTGTCGTATTGCCCCGGGTTGTCAAACATCTCGATGGCGGCGGTGATTTCATAGCGCAGGCGCAGGTCGCCCAGGCGCAGTTTTTCAGGCGGCACCGTGCGGGTGTGCACGAGCAGGCCGATACGCAGGGCGCCGCCCTTGAAATTGCTGACCAGGTCGGCGTCTCCGTCAAACTTCGGCAACGGCGGCAGCGTGAACAACTCGCCGTGCTCGAGACGTATCGGGAATTCCTGCCCTTGCTCGGTGCGCACACGCAGCGCGAAATTGGGCGGCAGTGTCATGCCCGCCGGCGGCATCACCGCGAAACGGAATACCGCATCGGGCGCCAGCGATTGGTGTTTTTCGTAGGCCGAGACCGCCGCACGCATGGCGCCATAGCTCTTCCAGGGCACTGCCCGCAAGCCGGTGACGCGGACGACGAACATGATGTCGTCGGCCTGGTCGGCGCTTTCTGTGGGGCGATCGGCTGCACTATGCAATGCGTCTGCCGCTCGGTGCAAATTGCGGAGCACGTCGGCGTCTTCGCGATTCCTGGTTTGCTGCGGCTCCTGCGCCAACGCGGGAGACTGGGCCAACGCGCAGCCGGCCAGGCCAGCCGCCAGCCAGAGCAAGGACACGGCACCGTACCTGTATGCTTTTCTACGCAAAGCGCTCTCCCGCAATCGCAAGTGGGAGTCGAGTATAAAACACGAAAAAAAGCATGATGATCGTCTTGCTGATCATTTCCAAAGATGCAGCATCGAGCCACTTGGAGGCGCGCCCAAACGAAAAAGCCGCCGATTCCTGCGAATCGGCGGCTTTTAAAATTCTTGGTGGTGATAGGTGGACTTGAACCACCGACCCCAGCATTATGAATGCTGTGCTCTAACCAACTGAGCTATATCACCTGCAACGCGAAGCATTATGAGGGTTGGGGCTTTTTCTGTCAACGCCATCGCTACGATTTTCTTCAAAAAAGTGATTTTGGCGGTGAATGCGGAACTTCCATCGACCACCAGTCGTCAAAACGTTGGCATATTGGTATTCTGGGTGCGGGGACATGACGTGGATGTATTTCTAACGGGGGCTGTATGGCGACCAACATCTTTATCAACCTGCCGGTGCGCGACTTGCCGGCATCGATCAAATTCTTCACTCACCTCGGCTACTCGTTCAACCAGCACTACACCGACGACGGCGCCACCTGCATGATCGTGGCCGAGAACATCTTCGTCATGCTGCTCACCGAGCCGCGCTTCAAGACCTTCACGCCCAAGGCCATTGCCGATGCGCGTACGTCCACCGAGGTGCTGGTGTGTTTGCAGGTCGATTCGCGCGATGCCGTCACCGCGCTGGTGAACAAGGCCGTCGAAGGCGGCGGCAGCACCTACAAGGCGCCGCAGGACCACGGCTTCATGTACGGCCACGGCTTCCAGGACCTGGACGGCCATTTATGGGAAATCATTTATATGGATAAGGCGCCGCCCACCAGCTGACAGATGGCATTAGCCGAGCCGGTCCGCCACGTGCGCCAGGATCGCGGCTGTCGGGTTGGAAGCGAGGCAATCGACCACTACCCGGTCCGGCATCGACCGCAGCCAGGTCAGCTGGCGCTTGGCCAGCTGGCGCGTGGCGATGATGCCGGTCTCGCGCATGGTTTTGTAGTCGATCGTGCCATCGAGGTATTCCCACGCCTGGCGGTAGCCCACGCAGCGCATCGACGGCAGGCCCGGGTGCAGGTCGCCGCGCCGGCGCAGCCGTTGCGTTTCCGTGATCAGGTTGTCGTCCGCTGCGTCGTCGAGCATGATGTCGAAACGGCGCTCGATGCGCTGGTGCAGCACGGCGCGGTCCGACGGTTCGAGCGCCAGCGGCAGCAGCGCGAACGGCAGCTCGGTCTTGTCGCGCAGGGCCAGCAGTTCCGACATCGGCTTGCCGGCCAGGGTGCAGATTTCCAGCGCACGCTGGATACGCTGGGCGTCGGCCGGCGCCAGGCGCGCGGCGGTCTCGGGATCGAGCGCGGCCAGCCGGGCGTGCATGGCAGGCCAGCCGATGCGGGCGGCGTCTTCTTCGAGCTGGGCGCGCAGCGCCGGGTCGGCCCCGGGCAGGTCGTCGAGGCCGTCGGCCAGCCCCTTGAAGTACAACATGGTGCCGCCGACGAGCAGCGGCAGCTTGCCGCGCGCGACGATGTCGTCCACCAGTTGCAGGGTCGCCTTGCGGAACTGCGCCACCGAGTAGGAATCGAGCGGGTCGATGATGTCGATCAGGTGGTGCGGTACGGCCGCCAGTTCGGCGCGGGTGGGCTTGGCGGTGCCGATGTCCATGCCGCGATACACGAGGGCTGAATCGACCGAGATGATCTCGGACGGGATGCGCGCGGCAATCGCCAGCGCGGCCGCGGTCTTGCCCGACGCGGTCGGCCCCATGATGGCGACCGCCAGCGGCTTGCTTACAATATCACTCATTATTGACCACGTAAAAACAGCTTGTCGAGCGCGCCGATTTCGACCTGCACCCAGGTGGGGCGGCCGTGGTTGCACTGGTCGGCGCGCTCGGTCTTTTCCATCTGGCGCAGCAGCGCATTCATTTCCTGCACCGCCAGGATGCGGTTGGCGCGCACCGCGGTGTGGCAGGCGAGGGTGCCCAGCAGCTCGTTCTGGCGCTCGATCAGCACCCGCGAACCGCCGAATTCGCGCACGTCGCGCAGAACGTCGCGCGCCAGCGTTTGTGCGTCGGCATTCTTGAGCAGCACCGGCACCGAGCGCACGGCCAGCGTGGTGGGGGACAGCGCGGCGATGTCGAAGCCCAGCGCCTGTAACGTCTCCTGGTGTTCGTGGGCGGTGCCCACTTCCACCGCGTCGGCATAGAAGGTGACGGGAATCAGCAGCGGCTGCACCTGCATCTCCTCGCCGGCCACGCGGCTCTCGAGCGCGGTTTTCAGCTGTTCGTACAGGATGCGTTCGTGGGCGGCGTGCATGTCCACCAGTACCAGGCCCTTGGCGTTCTGCGCCAGGATGTAGATGCCGTGCAGCTGCGCGAGCGCGAAGCCGAGCGGGAATTCTTCCTGCGCCATGGCAGCGGCCGACACGGTAAACGGGCTGCCTTGCGGCAGGGCCGAGTCGAACTGCGAGGACTGGGCGCGGTAGCTGTCCACCCGGCCTCCATTAGCGCCGTTGCTGCCATTGCCATTACCGCCGAAGAGGGCGCCGTACTTGTCCATGCTTTGCGCCACGCCGCCCTCCGGCTGGCCGTAGCGTTGTCCGCCGAAGCCGCCGGCAGCGCTGCTGCTGCTGCCTAAGCCACCGGCCACATCGCCAAGGCTGCCGCTGCCATCGCCACGGCTGCCGGCACCAAGCGGCGAGCTGTAAGGCGATGGCGAAAACGTCGGCGTGTAGTCGGGCGCCAGTAGCGAGCCGAACGACGTCTGCTCGCCGCGCCAGGTGGCGCTGGTGAGCGTATCGGCGGCCGGCAGCGGCGACGGCACGCTGCCGTGCGCCGTGGCCGAGGTTTGCGCCAGCGCGCGCTGCACCGCGTGGAACACGAACTGGTGCACTGCGCGGCTGTCGCGGAAGCGCACTTCGATTTTTGACGGGTGGACGTTGACGTCCACCAGCGCCGGGTCGAGTTCGAGCGCCAGCGCATACGACGGGAAGCGGTCGCCGTGCAGCACGTCCTGGTACGCCGCCTTGACCGCGTGCACCAGCACCTTGTCGCGCACGAAGCGCCCGTTCACATAAAAGAACTGGCCGTCGGCGCGCGCCTTGGACGCGGTGGGCAGGCCCGTATAGCCGTGGATGCGCAGCGGGCCGGCCGTCTCGTCAATCGGCAGGCGCGCTTCGGCAAAGCCTTCGCCGAGGATTTGCGCGCTGCGGCGCGCCATGTCGCATACATTCCAGTGGTCGATGGTGCGGCCGTTGTGGGTGAGGCTGAGCGAGACGTCGGGCCGCGCCAGCGCAATGCGGCGCACGACCTCGGCGCAGTGGCCGAACTCGGTCTGCTCCGACTTGAGGAACTTGCGGCGCGCAGGCGTATTGAAATACAGGTCCTGGACATCGATGGTGGTGCCCAGCGCGCCCGACGATGGCGCCACCGTGCCTTCGTGCGAGCCGACCAGCTCCCAGGCATGCGGCGCGTCGGCCGTGCGCGAGGTGACAGTGACGGCCGCCACCGAGGCGATCGACGCCAGCGCCTCGCCGCGAAAGCCCAGCGTGCCCACGTTTTCCAGGTCGTGCAGCGACGCGATCTTGGACGTGGCATGGCGCGCCAGGGCCAGCGGCATCTGCTCGGGCGGAATGCCACGGCCGTTGTCGGTGATGGCGATGCGTTTGACGCCGCCTTCCTCGAGCCGCACGCTGATCTGCGTGGCGCCGGCGTCGAGCGCGTTTTCCAGCAGTTCCTTGACCACGGCGGACGGCCGCTCGACCACCTCGCCAGCGGCGATCTGGGAGATCAGCTGGTCTGGCAAGGCCTGGATCGGGCGCGGCGCGCGGGCGGCGGCGTGGGGAGCGGTATCGGGGGCGTTCATCCCCGGATTATAACGCCGGACGCACCCGCACCGGGATCGGCGCATTGCACAGCTCTACGTAGTTGGCCGCGTACTTGTTCCACGGCCCACCGCGGTTGCGCTGCGCTTCGATCACCTGCTGGTAGATTGGCGCTTCGCTGCGCATCACTTCCAGCTGGACGCGTTCGGCGGCGGGCACGTCCGCTGCCACTCGCACGCGGGTGATCGGCATTTTTGCTTCGTCAGGGCCGTAAAATCCCATCGCTTGCGATCCGCGCGGCAGCGACGACAGCAGCTCCATGCCCGACACCACGCGGCCCACGGCCGTGATGTTGCGGTCAAGGTGGCGCGGCGCGTGGCCGGTGATGGCGTACAGCTGCGAACCATTGCCGCTGTCGGTATCGGTGTCGCGCGCCACGCCCACGGTGGCATAGCAGTGCGCTACCCAGGTGGTGCCGGTCTTGGGATCGCGTCCGACCGGGAAGCCCTTGGAGTGGCCGATCTCGGGCGCGTAGCCATCGGCATCCTGCTGGCGCACAAAATGTTTATCGAAGCTCGCAGGCACGGTGAACTCGCCCGGCACCTTGGCCTTGGCTGAACCGAGCGGCTTCGGGTTCTTTTCATCGGCGTCGCCCCACTGGGCCACGTAGTTGTCCTGCGAGCGCATCATGGACAGGCCGTCGAAATATTTCTCGCGCACCAGCGTCTTGATGTTGGCGGCGTTCTGCGGCGCGAAGTCCGTTGCCAGTTCGATCACCACGCGGCCGACCGGCAAGTCCAGGTACAGGGTGTTGGCGGGATCGAGCGGGCGCCAGTCGTCCGCCTTCGACTGTTTGACCAGGTCCGCCACCGTGGGCTTGACCGGCAATTCGGCCGCCATGGCCGAGGTCAGCACGCACGCCGTGGCGGAAAATATCACAGCGTTCCTTAACAACGGGTTAAACAGCATTCCGATCTCCTGGATTGAGACAAACCCGCTTGCGGCGGGGATGCCGACGATTGTAAACTGCCATGGGTGGCCGAGGAAACTTAGACCGGCGGCAGCAGCGGTGGTGTATGATTCCGGCGCACACTTTACAGGAAGAATATGGATTTTATGCAATTCTTCGACATGCTGCTCCATGTCGATAAGTCATTGGAAGTGGTGATCCAACAGTACGGCACGCTGGTTTACGTGGTCTTGTTCGCAATTATTTTCTGCGAAACGGGCCTGGTGGTGTTGTTCTTCTTCCCGGGCGACAGCCTGCTGTTCATCGCCGGCGCCTTCTGCGCCACGGGCGACATGAATTTGTTGTTGCTCAATGTGCTACTCGTCACGGCCGCTGTCACCGGCAATACCCTCAATTACAAGATCGGCGGCGCCATCGGGCAACGCGTGTACACGCACGACTATCGCTGGCTGAACAAGGACGCCATGCGCCGTACCCACGATTTCTTTGAAAAGCATGGCGGCAAGACCATCGTGCTGGCGCGCTTCGTCCCGGTGGTGCGCACGTTCGCGCCGCTGGTCGCTGGCGTGTCCGAGATGCCGCATGGACGTTTTCAGCTGTACAACATCAGCGGCGCGCTGTTGTGGGTGGTGTCGCTGACTACGGCTGGCTACTTCTTCGGCAATATCCCGGTCGTGCGCGACCACCTGTCGGAAATCGTGATGGTGGCGATCGGCGTGGTGATGATCCCGATCCTGCTCGGCGGCGCCTGGCGACTAGGAAGACGCGTCATCGGACGCTGAGGGCACCTCGCAAACCTACTGCGCGTCACGCTATCGCCGAACCAAAGCTCAGCGTACCTCCGTACGCTTCCGCTACTCAAGACGATAGCGAGCCGCTCGCTACGGTTTTCGAGGCACCCTTTGCCGCATTATCACGCGCAGCGTGTCCCCGCAGAAATATATCCCCTTGCCAGACCTCAAGTTTTTCCCAAATGCATCCGTAAACCAGAGGTAACTGATACTTCTGGAACTGTATGCGCCTGCTTCTCGCCCTGATCGCCTGCTGTTATTGCGCCGCTGTGTCGGCCAATGACAAACAGGTCGATCCGCTGATTTCGCCCTCTGCCAAGACGCCCTTGTCGGCGCTGGCGGGCGCGCGCGTGTACGGTGGCGCGGTGGGCCTGACCACCACCACGCCGCCGGGCAAGGCGCCCGTCAAGGAAGCGGCCGCCAAAGAGGCGCCCGCCAAGGATGCCAAGGATGCGCCGGCAGCGGGCGCGCGCAAGGGGGCCGAGGCAGCCAGCGACCCGGAAGCGGAACTATCGGCCAGGATCGCCGCGCGGCTGGCGGCCATGCGCGCCACCCAGCAGGCGCGCGCGGCTGCGGCGGCTGCCAATGCCAAAAAAGCGGCGGCCGCCAAGGCCGCAGCGGCAGCGATCCCGCCGCCGCCCAAGGTGTACAGCAACGTCTGGTCCTACGAGGGCGAAGCCGGTCCCGCCAACTGGGCCAAAATCAATCCCGCCTGGGCCAAGTGCGGCGCCGGCAACCGCCAGTCGCCGATCGATATCCGCGACGGCATGCGGGTGGACCTGGAGCAGATCAATTTCGACTACCACCCGTCGTCGTTCAACGTGACCGACAACGGCAAGACCGTGCAGGTGATGGTCGGGCGCGGCAATTTCCTCAGCGTGGGCAACCGGATGTACGAGCTGGTGCAGTTCCACTTCCATCGTCCGTCCGAGGAGCGCATCAACGGCAAGGGTTACGAGATGGTGGTGCACCTGGTACACAAGGATGGCGAGGGTCGCATCGCCATGCTGGCGCTGCTGCTCGAGCGCGGCCGGCCGCAGCCGGCGATCCAGCAGGTGTGGAACAACCTGCCGCTGGAAAAAATGGAAACCATGGCGCCGGCCGAGACGCTCGACCCGATGGACCTGCTGCCGGCGCGGCGCGAGTACTACACCTTCATGGGCTCGATGACCACGCCGCCGTGCGAGGAGGGCGTGCTGTGGCTGGTGATGAAGGAGCCGATCCAGGCCTCGCTGGCGCAGATGGCGTTCTTCAGTCGCCTGTATCCTTATAATGCGCGCCCCGTGCAGCCAAGCTCCGGCCGCATCATCAAAGAATCCAACTAAAAGCGCCTGACCAAGCCTGCCTGGCGGCGTTGCAGCGCCTCGCCGTTCGTTCTGTCTTCGTCGCTGCGCCTTGCCCTAAAGGCTATGTCAGGCGCTCTGGGTAGTCATACCCCGATGCGGTGGCGACCAATCCACTCGTCTCCGGCGGCCAGCGGCTGCTGGTCCACGCGTGCCGGCTCGATGCAGACGAAGCGCAAATATTCGTCGTCGGCCAGGTCGACCAGCGCGGCGGCGTCAGCCCGGCCCGGGTTCCACACCACCCATTCCGTAAAGCCCTGCTGCGACAGGTTGAACGTGGTGCTGGCCGTGTTGAGCATCAGCGTGGGCGTGGACTTGTACAGGCGGTCGTGCTTTTCGTTGAAGTGCAGCGCCGGGTAGTCCTGGGTGCGGGTATTGAGTTCGTGGTCGGTGTATTGTTGGTGCTGCAGGCCGCTGATGGTCGTGGCGTTCAACTGGCCTACGTCGTAATAGGTGTGCAGCGCCACGCCGAACGGGAATGGCGCCGCGCCCGTGTTGCGCACTTTGAAATCGGCTTCGAGCGCGTTGCCGTGCAGGGTGAAACGCAGGGTCAGCGCGAACGCGTGCGGCCACGCCTGCGCGTGTTCCGGCGCCAGGTCGCTCTGGTCCAGCACCAGTTCCACGAACGAGCCGCCGTTGTCGCCGCCGCTGTCGGCCAGGCGCCAGGTGGACACGCGCGCAAAGCCGTGGCGCAGGCCGGGACCGCGCACATTAAACTGCGGGAAGATGACCGGCACGCCGCCGCGGATGGCCTTGCTGCCGTCGAGCGGGGTCTGGCTGCTGACGAACAGCCGTTCCACGCCGTCGCCGGTTTTCCAGGACAGCAGGTGGGCGCCGAACAGCGCGACCGTGGCCTGGGCGCCGTCCGGCGCGGTGAATTGCACTGCGGGCAGCGCGCCAAATTGCGTCATCGTGACAGCCATGTGGTTTCCGTATGAGAGTTCAGGTTAATCTGTTGCGGGCGAGCGGCGGGTTGCGGGCAAAGTAGGTACGGATGCCCTTGACGATGGCGTCGGCCATCTGGTTCTGGTAATTCTCGTCGCGCAGCTTGGCTTCTTCTTCGGGGTTGGAGATGAAGGCGGTCTCGATCAGGATCGATGGAATGTCGGGCGCCTTCAATACCGCGAAGCCGGCCTGCTCGACCGAGCCCTTGTGCAGACGGTTGATGCCGCCGATTTCGGCCAGCACCGACTTGCCCAGCTTGAGGCTGTCGTTGATCTGCGCGGTGGTGGACAGGTCGAGCAGCACGCTGGCCAGTTGCCTGTCGTGCGAGCGCACGTTGACGCCGCCGATGGTGTCGGCCTCGTTTTCCTTGTCCGCCAGCCAGCGCGCCGCCGACGAGCTGGCGCCTTTTTCCGACAGCGCGAACACCGACGAGCCGCGCGCGGTGGGCTGCACGAAGGCGTCGGCATGGATCGAGACGAACAGGTCGGCCTGCACCTTGCGCGCCTTTTCCACGCGCTTGCCCAGCGGGACAAAGTAATCGCCGTCGCGGGTGAGCATCACGCGGATGTTGGGGATGGCTTCGAGCTTGCCCTTGAGGCGCTTGGCGATCGCCAGCACGATGTCCTTCTCGCGGCTGCCGTTGCGCCCGGACGCGCCGGGGTCTTCGCCGCCATGGCCCGGATCGAGCGCGATGGTGATGATGCGTTCGAGCTTGTCGGCCTTGCCGCCCTTGGCTGGCGGGCGCACTTGCGCTTCGGCGGTTTTGACCTGCTCGCGCAGTTCGGCGCGTGGCTCGGCCTTGATGTCGGGCTTGAGCGCCTGCAGCTGGTCCTGCGGCGTGGGCTGGACCGCGATCGGCGGCTGCGCCGGTGGCGCTGCGCCGGCGGCCGGGGCGGCCTTCTCGCCGGTGGTCCAGTTGCCTTCCTCGATCATGGCGGCGATCGGGTCTGCCTCCTTGACCGGGTACAGGTCGAAAATCAGGCGGTGCTTGTATGCGCCGGCCGGCGCCAGCGTGAACACCTGCGGCTTGATTTCTTCCTTGAGGTCGAACACCAGGCGCACCACGTTGGGCCGGTTCTGGCCCACGCGCACTTGCTTGATGTACGGATCGTTGGACTGGATCTTGGCCACCAGCCCCTTGAGCGTGGGATTCAGCTCCAGCCCCTCGATATCGACCACCATGCGCTCGGGGTCCTTAACCATGAAGTGGGTGGTCTTGAGTTCGGCGTCGTTTTCCAGCGTGACGCGGGTGTAGTCGTCGGCCGGCCACACGCGCACGGCAAGGATTTGCGCAGCCAACGCGGGCAGCGGCGCGAACACCGACAACAGCAGGGTGGCGCCGGCCTTGAGGACCGTGCGGCGGTTACGGACCACGGGGGCGAGTGGATCGCTCACAGCTGGGCGGCGAATTTGAGGCGTTGAAGGCATGAGGTACCCAGGGCGGTAGACGCCTGCAATTCTACATCACGGCCCACGCCTGCCACGGTCAGATACAGGTCGATATCGGCAGGCGGCAGCACGCCTTCGGCTTTTTCCGGCCATTCGACGATGCAGATGTTGTCACCATTAAAATCTTCGCGGAAGCCGGCGTCGAGGAATTCTTCGGCGCTGCCCATGCGGTACAGGTCGAAATGGATCACTGCCACGGCGCGTCCGTCCAGCTGCACCTGGTATGGTTCCGACAAGGTGTATGTTGGGCTCTTGACCGTGCCCACGTGGCCGGCCGCGTGCAGCAGCGCACGGGTGAGCGCGGTTTTGCCGGCGCCCAGGTCGCCGTGCAGGTAGATCGTCAGGCCAGGCGCCAACGCCCGCGCCAGCGACGCGCCGAGGGCCAGCGTGGCTGCTTCCTCGGCGAGATGGGCTTTGAAATGGGCGTGTTGAGCGTTCATATGGGCTTCAATCTCCGGCATCGAATAAAATGTGATGTTATGGCAGGCAAAATCGCCAGCCATTGTAACCGCCAGCGCTTCTATCTTCCACGCCGATGTCCCTGTCTGAATCCAATTTAGCGCAACTGGCCCTGAGCATCAAGCGCTGGGGTGTGGAACTGGGCTTTGCCGAGATCCGCATCACCGACATCGACCTGTCCCATGCGGAGGCCGGTCTGCAAGCCTGGCTCGACGCCGGCATGCATGGCGAAATGGACTACATGGCCACCCACGGCATGCTGCGCGCGCGCCCGGCCGAACTGGTGCCGGGCACGGTACGGGTGATCAGCGCCCGCATGAACTACCTGCCGAGGGACACGGAAAACGACTGGCGTGCGCGCGAGGCGCGCCGCCTGGCTGACCCCGGCGCGGCCGTGATCTCCGTGTATGCGCGCGGCCGCGACTATCACAAGGTGCTGCGCGCCCGGCTGCAGCAGCTGGCCGATAAAGTCAAAGCTGAAATCGGCGATTTCGGCTACCGGGTGTTTACCGATTCGGCGCCATTGATGGAATTGCCGCTGGCGGAAAAAGCGGGCCTGGGCTGGCGCGGCAAGCACACGTTGCTGCTCAGCCGCACGGCCGGCTCGATGTTCTTCATGGGCGAATTCCTGGTCGATCTGCCATTGCCGGTGGACGCCCCCACGAGCGGCCATTGCGGCCAGTGCCAGGCGTGCATCACCACCTGTCCCACCCAGGCGATCCTGGGTCCGGGCCGGCTCGATGCGCGGCGCTGCATCTCGTACCTCACCATCGAACTGAAAAACGCCATACCTTTGGCCCTGCGCCCGCTGATCGGCAACCGCGTGTACGGCTGCGACGACTGCCAGACTGCCTGCCCGTGGAACAAGTTCGCCGAGCGCGCGGTGCTGCCCGACTTCGACCAGCGCCACGGCCTGGGCGATGCGTCGATGATCGAGTTGTTCGGCTGGAGCGCCGAGGAATTCAACCGCAAGATGGAAGGCAGTCCGATTCGCCGCATTGGTCACGAGCGCTGGCTGCGCAACCTGGCCGTGGGCCTCGGTAACGCGGCGGCGGCCGGCGCCAGGGGCGATCCAGCGATTGTCGCGGCGCTGCAGGCGCGCTGCGACGACCCGTCGCCGCTGGTGCGCGAACACGTGCAATGGGCGCTGGCCTGTCACGCCTGACTCGGCTACACTCGTGCGGTTCTTCTTCCGAGTTTTCCTCCACATAAGGGCCGTGCCGATGCAAACTTCCCGTCCACTGTTAGCGCTGTACGTTGCCGCAGCGTCTACCCTCGCAGCTCCCGCAGCCTCCGCCGCCAAATTCGACGACTGGGCCAACCAGGTCGCCAGCGACAAGGTGCGCAAGGACCCCGAGCAAGCCACGCGCATCCAGTACTTCAAGGGCGCCGAACAGGACAAGCTCGACGGCCTCCTCACACCGAATACTGCCGCCTACCGCGCGGCCGAGGTGGCCAGTGCCAAGGCCACGCTGGCCAAGCTGAACGCGATGGACCGGAAGGCGTTGACGCCGCAGGAACGCGCCGGCATTGCCACCATCGCCTGGAATCTGCAAGGCACCATCGACAGCGCGCCGTTCGAGGACCACCGTTTCGTGTTCAACCAGTTTACCGGTCTGCACGTGCAGCTGGTGAATTTCCTCACGCAAGCGCATCCGATCCGCAACCGCCGCGATATCGAGAACTACCTCGCTCGCCTGAAGGCGGTGCCTGGCAAGGTCGATACCGGCATCGTCCGCGCGCGCGACGCCGCCGGCCGCGGCTTCCTGATGCCCACCTTCATCACCAATTCCGCCATCGGCCAGCTCGATCGCTTCCTCGACGGCGGCGCCGACAAGAACGTGTTCGTCACCACCTTTGCCCAGCGCATGGAAAAGGTCAAGGATGTGACGCCCGCGCAGCAGGCCAAATTCGCCGCCGAGGCGCAGGCGATCGTGGCCAAGTCGGTGTTGCCGGCGTTCGAGCGCACCCGCGCGCTGCTGCGCGAGCAGCTGCCGCGCACCACCGACGATGCAGGTCTCTGGCGCCTGACCGACGGCGACAAGGCCTACGCGGTGGCGCTGCGCCAGATGACGTCCTCGGACTACACGCCGCAGCAGGTGCACGACATCGGCCTGCGCGAAGTGGCGCGCATCGAGAAGGAAATGGACGGCCTCCTGGTGTCGATCGGTTACAAGGAGGGCTCGATCAAGGAGCGCATGGCCAAGCTGGAAAAGGATTCGCAGCCCAAGGTCGATCCTCAAGCCGACCCGCGTCCTGCGTTATTGGAACGCTACACGGCCTACATGCGCGACGCCGAAGTGCGCGCCAAAACACTGTTCGACCACGTACCGAAGGCGCCGGTGGAAGTGCGCCGCGAGCCGCCGTTCACCGAGAAGACTGCGGCCGCCCACTACAGCGGTCCGGCGCGCGACGGCACCTTGCCCGGCATCTTCTGGGCGCCGCTGCCCGGGCCTGACTTCCGCATCGTCGGCATGCGCACGCTGGTCTATCACGAGGCGGTGCCAGGCCACCACTTCCAGATCGCGCTGCAGCAGGAAAACACCAGCTTGCCGCGCTACCGCCAGGACCGCGTGTTCAACACGGGATCGGCCTTCACCGAAGGCTGGGCGCTGTATGCCGAGCAGCTGGCAGCGGAAAACAACTGGTACGAGGGCGATACGGTCGGCCGCCTGGGCCAGCTCGACGCGGAACTGTTCCGCGCCCGCCGGCTGGTGGTCGATACCGGCCTGCACGCGATGAAGTGGACGCGCCAGCAAGGCATCGATTACGGCATTCCGGCGGCGGAAGTGGAGCGCTACGTGGTGATGCCGGGCCAGGCATGCGCGTACAAGATCGGCATGCTGCGCATCCTCGACCTGCGCGCCAAGGCGCAGGCGGCGCTGGGCGAAAAGTTCTCGATCAAGGGTTTCCACAACACGGTGCTCGACCTGGGCAACGTGCCGCTGTCGGTGCTGGAGCAGGCGGTGGACGAGTGGGTGGCCAGGCAGAAGGCCGCCTGATACAGCAGGCTATTTCAGCAGGCCCGCCAGCTCCACGGCGGTCTTGACCTGCATCTTGTCGAAGATATGCGCGCGGTGCACTTCCACCGTGCGCATGCTGATGCCCAGTTCATCGGCCACCACCTTGTTCATCTTGCCGGCCAAAATCAGGTCCAGCACCTCGCGCTCGCGCGTTGATAACGTGGCCAGGCGCGCGTGGATCGCCGCCATCTCTCCCGCCTGGCGCGAGCCGGCCAAGCCTTCCTGCACCCGGTCCATCAACTGGTTGTCGTTGAACGGCTTCTCGAAAAAGTCGAAGGCGCCGCGTTTCAGGGTGTCCACCGCCATCGGCACGTCGCCGTGGCCGGTGAGGAAGATCACCGGCATGCGCGCGGTGAGGTGGCGCGCGGCCAGGTGGTCGAACACGGCCACGCCGTTCATGTCGGGCATGCGCACGTCGAGCAGCACGCAGTCGCCGCCGGGGTCGAAATCGCCGCTGTCGACCTGTTGCAAAAATTGCAGGGCGCCCTCGTAGGCGCGCGCGACGATCCCGCGCGAAGTGGCCAGCCAGGTCAGCGCGTCGCGTACGACCGCTTCGTCATCGACGATATGCAGCATTTGTTCAAGTCTCCTCTGTCGCCACCGCCGGTGCTGCCGGCAATACGAATGTAAATATGGTTCCGCCCTGCGGATTGGCGCTGTAAGTGAGCGAGCCGCCATGGAATTCTATCGCAGTGCGGCAGATGTTGAGCCCCATGCCCATGCCTTCGGACTTGGTGGAGAAGAAGGGCGAGAACAAACGCTGCGCCACTTCGTCGGAAATGCCGTGCCCTCGGTCGATCACGGCCACGCTCACCTGGTTCGCGGGCGTGTCGTAAGACGCCACCACGCCCAGCAGGCGCTGGTGCGGCGCCACGTTCTGCATGGCGTCGATGGCGTTGCGGGTAAGGTTGAGCAGTACCTGCTCGATCATCACGTGGTCGGCCAGTACCGGCGGCAGGCCCGCTGGCAGTTCGGTCTGGAACGTCACGTAGCGCTGGCGCGCCTGCAGTTCGATCAGGGTGCGGATGCCGTCGAGCAGCGCGGGCAAGGCCACGGCCTGGCGCTGCGGCTCGCGCTTTTTGACGAAACCGTGCACGCTGCGGATGATCTGGCCGGCGCGCTGGGCCTGGGCGCTGGCCTGTTCCAGCGCAGGTTTCAATAATGCGCCATCGACCGGCGTGCCCTGGTCGGCGGCGCGTCCCAGCACATTCAGGGCGCCGGTGGTGTAGCTGGAAATGGCGGCCAGCGGCTGATTGAGTTCGTGCGCCAGCATCGAGGCCAGTTCGCCCATGGTGGCCAGGCGTGCGCTCGATTGCAGCTTTTCTTCCTGCTGGCGGTTGAGTTCCTCCACCCGCTTGCGGTCCGAGATGTCGAGGATGGAACCCATCCAGCCGGTCTGCTTGCCGAGGTTGTCCACCAGCGGCGCCTCGAATACCAGCACCGGCACGCGCGAACCGTCGGGACGCTGGAAGATGGTCTCGAACTGCGGCGTGGCCTTGCCCGCCAGGACCGACGCGAAGCGGCTCTGGTATTCCTCCATCGCCTCCGGCGCCCAATAGGGCATCGGCGGCAGCCTGCCCACGATGTCTTCGGGCGGGTAGCCGACGATTTCGCAAAACGCCGGATTGACATACGTGATGCGTCCTTCCAGGTCGCGCGCGCGCAGGCCAGTCACCAAAGAGTTTTCCATCGCGGTGCGAAACGACACCTGCTGGCGCAGCGCGCCTTCGGCCGCCAGCCGTTTCGAGATATGCCCCCATAGCGCCACCAGGCTCCATAACAGGCCGAGCGAGAGCGCGATCACCGAGCCGACCAGCAAATTGGGCAGCAGCTTGGGTGCGCTCTTGACGCTGTCGGTCACCAGCCGCACCGAGGCGCCGGGCAGGTCGAGCGCGCGCTTGTGGGTGTACACGCCGTGGCCGGGGCCTGCGGCGGCGCGGCGCGCCAACACCTTGTCGTCGCGGTCCACCAGCGTGACCTGGTTGTCCTGGGCGAACCACCACGGCACCATTTCGTCGAGCAGGGCGCTGGTGCGGTACGTGGCCACCAGGTCGCCCAGGTACTCGCCGCCGCGATAGAGCGGCACGTGGTAGTCCATCAGCACTTCGGTGGGGTCGGCGGTGGGATCGCCAGGCCGGGCCTCGGGCTGGGTGTACATGGCGCTGCGGGTCTTGCGCGTCAGTTCCATGGTCGCCTGCGAGGCCGGCGACAGTGGCACGGCCGTCGGTTGCGTATCGCTGGTGGCCACCAGGTGGCCGTCGGGCCGCAGCCAGAACACGCGCAGCAGTTCGTTGCCGTTCTTGAGGATGCGCGCCATGCGGTCGTGCAGCTGGTCGTGCTGCAGGCGGCCGTTATTGATTTCTTGCGCCAGCTGGCGCAGGCTTTCCTCGTCGCGCGCCATCTGGAAGCGGATGGTCTGCTCCACCCACAGGGTGTCGGCGATCAGCTGCTCCTGGCGCTCGTTGCTCTCCATCTGGCGCGCCTGCCATGGCAGCCAGATCAGGATCGCCAGGAAGAACAGCACCAGCAGGATCGGCAGCAACCAGCGCAGTGCAGTGCTCCGTTGCGGACGGGGCACGGCAAAAGGGGAAGAAAGCGGCTGGTTCATGCGGTGGCGGACTGTCTGTATAAAATGGCAAATATTGGCTTTGTACCGGAGAATCGGTCAAACTACCGGCACAAGTGTATCTTTAAATTGCGGAGACTCCATGAAACTGCGCCTCGCCCTGGCCGCTGTCGCTGTTGCTTTCAGCACAGCGTTGAGTGGGTATGCCTATGCCCAGGCACCGATCGTCATCAAGTTCAGCCACGTCGTCGCGCGCGACACGCCCAAGGGGCAGGCGGCGGAACGCTTCAAATTGCTGGCCGAGCAAGCTACCAAGGGCCGGGTCAAGGTCGAAGTGTATCCGAATAGCCAGCTCTACAAGGATAAAGAAGAGCTGGAAGCCTTGCAGCTGGGCGCCGTGCAAATGCTGGCGCCGTCGCTGGCCAAGTTCGGCCCGCTGGGCGTGAAGGAGTTCGAGGCCTTCGATTTGCCGTACATCTTCCCGTCCAAGGCCATGCTCAACAGCGTAACCGAAGGGCCGATCGGCCGCAGCCTGCTGAAAAAGCTCGAATCGAAGGGCATCACCGGGCTGGCGTTCTGGGACAACGGCTTCAAGGTCATGTCGGCCAACAAGCCGCTGCGCAAACCGGCCGACTTCAAGGACTTGCGCATGCGCATACAGTCGTCGAAAGTGCTCGACGCCCAGATGCGCGCGCTGGGCGCCAACCCGCAAGTGCTGGCATTTTCGGACGTGTACCAGGCGCTGCAGAGCGGGGTGGTGGAGGGGACCGAGAATACGCCGTCCAATATGTACACCCAGAAGATGCACGAGATGCAGAAGTACGTGACCGTGTCCAACCACGGCTACCTGGGCTACGCGGTAATCGTCAACAAGAAATTCTGGGATGGCCTGCCCACCGAGATCCGCCGCGCGCTCGACAGGGCCATGCAGGAAGCGACCGCCTACGAGAAAGCCATTGCCCAGCGCGACAACGACGCTGCCCTGGAAGCGATCCGCAAGACCGGCAAGACCCAGGTGATCACGCTCACGCCCCAGGAACAGGCCGAATGGCGCGCGGCCATGGTGCCGGTGCAGCGGGCCATGGAAAGCCGGATCGGCAAGGACCTGATTGCCTCGATGAACAAGCAGGCGGCGAAGTAGGCGCCAGATTATTGCGCGTAAGTCAAAAAACTTGGACTTTTGCGCTGTATCAAACGCATACCATAAAATTAGTCACTCTTCAGAAAATTTAATTTACTCTTAAAGTATCGCGTCAAGGTTGTCATAAAAAAACTGTATTGCGGAGATAAAGATACGTTATGATTGCTTCGCTCTCAGGGATTAACGCATAAGTAAATGCGAACCTTGACCAGAGCCCCGAATAGTCAGTGGGGAGTGAAGATAGAATCGGTGATCAAAAACCGGCGATAGATTGAGGAGACACACGTTTTACAGAATGCCGTTGCTTAGCCTCTGCAAGCCGCCACAAGCGTGCGTTAGGGTAGTTACCCGGGCAGATAAACAGGGCGGGTAAATGGCCGGGAACGTGAAGCAGGATTTGAAAGCGCACCTACGGGTGCGCTTTTTTTTGTGCGTTTATTTTCGCCCAGGCCCCGTACAATGCTGGCTGGCGCTGGCGAAAACCGCGCACGGGAGGTGGTCGCCTCTCCCTTTCGTGTAGTAAATGCGCAACATATTGGTGCATCGGCACCACGGAACGCGACCCTTTTTGGTGCATTTGAATAGAAAAATTGTGACGAAATTACCACAGGTGTATGAAAATTTTTCGGCAGTGCTGGCCCTGCCATTTGGCAAACTGGGCATTCGCACCGTGGCGGGGCAGATAACCGAGCTGTGCTATCTGCCGCCCCATATCGAGGCAAAGGCGCCCACCGACGCGCCCGCCCGCCTGGCCGCCGAGCAATTGCAGCGCTACTGCGCCGACCCGTCCTTTGTCTTCGACCTGCCGCTGCGCCCGGCCGGCACCGACTTCCAGCGCAAGGTGTGGGACGCCATCAGTTCGATTCCGGCCGGCAGCATGCGCACGTACGGCGAGCTGGCCAGGCACGTCGGCTCCGCCCCGCGCGCGGTGGGCCAGGCCTGCGGCGCCAACTGGTTTCCGGTGGTGATCCCGTGCCACCGGGTGACCGCTGCCAGCGGCCTGGGCGGCTTTTCCAATAGCGACGACCCCAACGGCTACCTGCTGGGCATCAAGCGCTGGCTGCTGGCGCACGAAGGATCGAGCGAATACGCATGGCAACAAACAACCCTGATCTGATCGACGAGTTCTGCGACAGCCTGTGGCTCGAGGATGGCTTGTCGAAGAACACGCTCGACGCCTACCGGCGCGACATGCGCCTGTTTGCCGCCTGGCTGCAATCGCAGCGGCCCCATCTGGCCGGCGCCAGCCTGCTGGCCGTGGCCGGGCACGATATCGAAGCGTACCTGGCGGCGCGCCATGCCGACAGCGGCAAGGCGACCTCGTCCAACCGCCGGCTGTCGGTGATCAAGCGTTTTTACCAGATGCTGGTGCAGCGGCGGCGGCTCACGGACGATCCCAGCCTCAAGCTCGCGTCGGCCAAACAGCCGCAGCGCTTCGTCCACACCTTGAGCGAAATTCAAGTGGAGGCGCTGCTGGGCGCGCCGGACCTGACCACGCCGCTGGGCCTGCGCGACCGCACCATGCTGGAACTGATGTATGCAAGCGGCTTGCGCGTATCCGAGCTGGTCGAGCTGAAAATGCTCGAGCTGAGCATGAACGACGGTGCGCTGCGCATTACCGGCAAGGGCGCCAAGACGCGGCTGGTGCCGTTCGGCCAGCAGGCGCGGGTGTGGATCGAGCGGTATGTGAAGGACGCACGTGGCATCATCCTCAACGGCCAGGTCGATGATGCGCTGTTCGTCACCGGGCGCGGCGGCGCCATGACGCGCCAGATGTTCTGGGTGTTAATCAAAAAACATGCGCTCAAGGCCGGGATTACCGTGCCGCTGTCGCCGCACACCTTGCGCCATGCGTTTGCCACCCACTTGCTCAACCACGGCGCCGACCTGCGCGTGGTGCAGCTGTTGCTCGGCCATTCGGACATTTCCACCACACAGATTTACACCCATGTAGCCCGGGAACGGCTGAAGTTGCTGCATGCGGCGCATCATCCTCGCGGCTGAATTACTTGCGTTTGGCTCAAGTGCGTCATAATGTGGCCAGATGACTCACTAGAAGAGGTAGCAAATGGCAAAGACAAACTATTCGTACGAAAAACGTCAGCGAGAACTGGAAAAGAAGAAGAAGGCTGACGAGAAGGCGCGCCGCAAGGCCGAACTGAAAAATTCGGGCCAGGAAGAGGGTAGCGAAGGCGCCGAAGGCACTGACGAAGACGGCGATGCAGACGAAGCGGGCGCCGAGCCTGCCGACCCGGCGCCCAAAGAATAGTTTTAATTCACTCCACCGCCTGCAATGCGGGCGCCGGCGCATCTGCGTGCTGGCGCCGCTTGAAGTACCGCACGCAGCGCTTGCCCAGGTTATCGAGGTAGGTGTACGCCACCGGTACTACCACCAGGGTCAGGATGGTGGACGTGATCACCCCGCCGATCACGGCGCGTCCCATCGGCGCCTGCGTTTCGCCGCCTTCCCCCATGCCGATTGCCATCGGCAACATGCCAAACACCATCGCCAGGGTCGTCATCACGATCGGCCTCAGCCTTACCTGGCCGGCGCGCATGATGGCCTCGAACTGCCCCATGCCTTCCTGTTGCGCCTGGTTGGTAAAGTCCACCAGCAAGATCGCGTTCTTGGTCACCAGGCCCATCAGCATGATGAAACCGATCACCGAGAAGATGTTGAGCGTGCTGCCCGTGACCAGCAGCGCCACCAGCACGCCGATCAGCGAGAGCGGCAGCGACATCATGATCGCCACCGGTTGCAAAAAGCTGCCGAACTGCGACGCCAGCACCAGGTAGATGAAGATCACGGCAATGCCCAGCGCCACCATGGCCGAAGTCATACTTTCCTGCATTTCCTGGGCATTGCCGCCGACGTCGAAGCGCACGCCGTCGGGCAATACGATGCTGTCGATGGCCTGCTTGATATCGCTGTCGATGTCGCCACCGGGGCGGCCCTGGGTGTTGGCGTAAATCGCCACGCGGCGTTGCAGCGCCTGGCGCTTGAGCACCTGCGGGCTGAACGCCGGCACGAAGTCCACCACCTGGCGCAGCGGCACCATCAGCGGCGCGCCGTCCGGTCCCAGCTTGCTCGACGCCAGCGACAGGTCGGCCAGGTCGGCCACTGTCTGCCGGCCCGATTTTGGCAACTGCACATTGACTTCGTAGTTCTGGCCGTCGGCAGCGAGGAAGTGGCTGGTGGTGTCGCCGGCGACGAACGGGCGCAGCGCCATGCCGATCTGCTGCACGGTCAAACCGAGGTCGCTGGCCAGCTCGTTGTTGATCTTGATGTTGGTGGACGGATTGGCGCCTTCCTGGCTGTATTCGAGGTCCACCACGCCACGGATGGCGCGCATCTTGTCCATCAACTGGTGGGCTACCTTGTCGAGCTTGGCCTCGTCGGTGCCGAGGATGGCGATGAAGATCGGCTTCCAGCCCACCGACATGGTGATGCCGGCGATTTTACTTAACCGCTCGCGGATGCGGCGCTCCATCTCCTTTTGCGACGGCCGCTGGTGGTGCGCACGGTCGAGCAGCTTCATGTCGATCTGGGCCGTGTTGCGGCCGTCCTGCGTGCCCACCACGGCAGTCACGCTGGCAATTTCGGGAAACGCCTTCAAGGCCGCCTCCACCTGCTGCACCTTGTTGTCCGTGTATTGCAGGCTGGAGCCCACCGGGGTTTTCATCTGCAGGTTGACCCAGCCGTTGTCCTGCTCCGGCATCATTTCGCCGCCGATCATCGGCACCAGCAGCAGGCTGCCGGCAAACAGCGCCACGGCGGCCGCCAGCGTGAGCTTGCGCCAGCGCAGCGCCGCCGCCAGCACCTTGCCATACACCGCGTGCAGCTTATCGACGCCACCCTCGAGCCAGTGCATCAGGCGGCCGAGCCACGGCGCATATTTGAAGCGGTCCTTGACCGGGTCGGGCCACACCGACGAGAGCATCGGGTCCAGCGTAAAGCTGACGAACAGCGACACCAGCACGGCCACCGCCACGGTGATGCCGAACTGCAGGAAGAAGCGGCCGATAATGCCCTGCATGAACGCCACCGGGATGAACACGGCCACGATGGCAAACGTGGTGGCCATGACGGCCAGGCCGATTTCGTTGGTGCCGTCCGCCGCTGCCTGGTGGTGGTTCTTGCCCATGCCGAGGTGGCGCACGATGTTCTCGCGCACCACGATGGCGTCGTCGATCAAGAGGCCAATGCACAGCGACAGCGCCATCAGCGTGAGCATATTGAGCGTGAAGCCGAAGAACTTCATGGCGATGAAGCTGGCCAGCACGGAAATGGGCAAGGTCAGCCCGGTGATGATGGTGGAGCGCCACGAGTGCAGGAAGAAGAACACGATCACCATGGTCAGCACCGCGCCTTCGACGATGGTGCGCTTGACGTTGTCGAGCTGGGCCTGCACCTTCACCGATTCGTCGTTGAGGATTGTGAGGGTGATGTCGCTCGGGAGCGTCTGGCGCAACTCAAACGCCACCTTCTGGATGCGCTGGCCCACGTCCACCACGTTGGCGTCCTGCACCTTGGTGATGTCGAGGATGACGGCGCGCTGGCCGTTCAGGCGCGAGATCGACGTTTCTTCCTGGGCGCCATCGACCACGGTGGCCACCTGCTCGAGGTACACGGGGCCGTTGGCGCGGCGCGCCACGATGATCTTGTTGAAGTCGCGCGCCTGCTTCATCTTGCCTTCCACCCGCACCAGGCGCTCGTCGGCACCCAGGCTGATCGAGCCGGCCGGCAGGTTGGCGTTGGTGGCGGTGATCGCGTTGATCACTTCATCGACGCCGATCGCCTGCGCGGTCATGTCGGCCGGGCGCAGGTTGACCAGGATCTGGCGCGCGGCCATGCCGTTGAGCCGCACCTGGCCCACGCCGGCCACGCCCTGGAAGCGCTTGCCGATGATCTGGTCGGCCATGGTCGATAAATCGCGCAGGCTGTGGGCGCTGGCGGTGAGGCCGATCTGCGCCACCGGCCGGCTGTTTTCACCCTCGAAGCGGACGATGAACGGATCTTTCGCCTCGCGCGGGAAGCGCGGGCGCACCATGGCAACCTTGTCGCGGATGTCCTGCATGGCCTTGTCCATATTGGTGGACAGTTCGAACTCCACGTACACGGCGCCGCGTCCTTCCCACGAGTTGGCGCGCAGGGTTTTGATGCCGCTGACGGTGTTGACCGACTCTTCGATGGGGCGGGTGATGTCGTTCTCGACCGCCTCGGGCGAGGCGCCCGGGTAGTTCACTTCGATCATGGCGCCGGGAATTTCCACGTTGGGCATCGCTTCCATGCCCAGCTCACGGTACGAGAACAGGCCCAGTACCATCAACGCCACCATGACCATGGTGGCAAACACCGGGTGGCCGATGCTGATTTTGGTGATCCACATGGCTCAGCCTTTCTTCGGCTGGGACGCTGCTGCCGTTGCCGCAGCAGCAGTGGAGGCAGCCTCAGCAGGCAAGCTGACCTGCGCACCCGGTTTCAGGGCAGGCAGTTTTGAAACGATGACCCGCGCGCCATCTTGCAGCCCGGCCACCACCTGCGCCGTACCTTCGTCGTCGTTGCGCAGGCCCAGCGTGACCGGCTGCGCCACCACCTTGCCGTCATCGATGCGGTACACGACCTGGCGGCCGTGATCGTCGCGCAGCGCGGCCAGCGGCACGACCGGCGCCACGTCGGCGCGGTCGGTGACGATGGCGCCCTTGGCGAACATGCCGGCCCGCAAAGCCGCATCGTCGTTGCGCACGGCGATATACACGAGCAGCGCGCGCGAGCCGGCCTCGGTGGACGGGTTGATGCGTGCCACCTTGCCGGTGAATTCGCGCTGCTGGTAACCATCGACGCGGAAGCGCACGTCCTGGCCCACGCGCACCCGCGGAATTTCCGAGGCCGGCACCTGCGCCTCGAGCGTCAGTTCGGCCAGGTTGACGATGCTGAACACCGGCATGTCGGGCGCCAGCTTTTCGCCGGCCTGCACGTGGCGCTTGCTGACCACGCCGGCAATCGGCGCCCGGATCACGCCGTCCTCGAGCGCAATGCGGGCGATCTCGACCATCGCCTGCGCCGATTTGACGGCAGCGCGCGCCAGTTCCACGCTGTTCTGGGTGGAATCGTAGGCGTTTTGCGAGATGTATTTTTGCGCCAGCAGCGCGCCGCTGTTGGCTTCGTTCTTGGTGGCCATCGCCAGCCGGGCCTGCGCTTCGTCGAGTTGTGCGTGCTGCTGTTGCAGCCGCGCGCGCAGGTCGGCCTGGTCGATGCGCGCGAGCACCTGGCCGGCAGTCACCGCCATGCCTTCCTGCACGGTGGTCGCTTGCACCACGCCGGAGACCTTGGACTTGATGGTGGCCGATGAAAGGGGCGCCAGCGAGCCGGACAAGGGCAAGCTGAGCGCCAGTGATCGGGCGGAAATGGCGGCCACGTCCGCGCTGCCGAGCTCCAGTACCGGCGGCTTTTCCGCCACCCTGGTGGCCGAGGCCGGCGAAGCGGGCGTGGCCGGCGCCGGCGCACGCTGCAGGGCAAACCAGGCGCCGCCGGCCAGTACGGCCAGAACCAGTGCCGCTATGGTCGGCTTGCGCCATGCATGGGCGCGGGCAGGGTGGAGGGGAATGGGGTGCGGGGCGGTCATGGTCATGGCGTTCTTCTGTTCTGGTTTGCGGTGCGCGGGTGTCGCATGCTGGCACTGTAGTCATTTGCAAGGGCGCAAACGACCGCCATGCGACAGGTGGCGCAAAACCATGGCTGAACTGCACAAAACTGCGCCTGAACGCCATCGAACGCGATAAAAAGCATGCGAGCGCGATTGAGGAAGGTCAAACGCGGACGTTTGATGTAGCGCAAGAATGGCCTAGGCCCGGCAGGGCGCCTTTTGAAAGGTTACCCATGTGGCCCCACCTGGCGGTGTACCAGTACACCAGCGACGCGCTGGCCGTGATCGACGGCGAACGCTTTGTCGATGTCAATCCCGGCGCGCTGCGCATGTTCGGCTGCGCCGCGCCGGCGCTCATGCTCGGCTACCGGCTGGCCGATTTTTCGCCGCTGCAGCAGGTAAGCGGGGTGCTGTCGGCCCCGATTCTCACCGCGCTGGGCTGGCGTGCGCGCCAGGCGGGCAACCTGCGCTTCGACTGGCGCTGCGTGGGGCGCGACGGCCGCGAGTTCTGGGTCGATATCATGCTCACCAGCGTGGCCCACGATGGCCGGCAACTGCTGTGCGCAGTCATGCGCGAGACCACCGCGCGCCACCACGAGCAGGCCGCGATTTACCTGGCGCTGATGGCCGGGGTGGCCGCGCGCAGCCGTTTCGACGCCCGCGCACGCCACCTGGCCGAGCACGATTTTCTCACGGGCCTGCCCAGTCGCGTGCTGCTGCGCGACCGCCTGCGCCAGGCGCTGGCAGCGGCGCGCCGCAATGGCCGCCTGGTGGCGCTGCTGTTCATCGACCTCGACCGTTTCAAGGGCATCAACGACGCCCTGGGCCACCAGGTCGGCGACCTGCTGCTGCGCGAGGCGGCGGCACGCCTGGTGCGCTGCGTGCGCAGCGTCGATACCGTGAGCCGCCAGGGCGGCGACGAGTTCGTGGTGGTGCTGGCCGACATCGGCGCCATCGACCAGGCCGCGCACGTGGCCGCCACCATACGCCAGGCCATGGCCCGCGAGTTTCGCATCGAGGCGCACCGGCTGCACGTCAGCGCCTCGATCGGCATCGCCATCTTTCCGGCCGACGGCGACGACATCGACACCCTGCTGCAACACGCCGACCTGGCCATGTACCACGCCAAAACCAATGGCCGCGACGGCTTCGAGTTCTTCAGCCCCGACATGAACCGCCAGATCCACCAGCGCGCCGCGCTCGAAGACGAACTGCGCCAGGCCCTGGCGCAGGACCAGTTCATGCTGGCGTACGAGGCGCAAATCGACTTCGCCAGCGGCGAACCGCTGGCGGCCGAGGCGCTGCTGCGCTGGCGCCACCCGGCGCGCGGCCTGCTGCTGCCCGAAGATTTCCTCGACGTGGCCGAGGGCGCCGGGCTGATGGTGCCGATCGGCGACTGGGCGCTGGCGCGGGCTTGCCGGGACGCGGCGCGCTGGCGCGATGCCGGCCAGCCGCTGGTGGTGGCAGTCAACCTGTCGCGCACGCAATTCATGCAAAAGAACCTGGCACACAAGGTGGCTGCCACGTTGTCGGCCGCGCAATTGCCGCCGCACTTGCTGGAGCTGGAATTGACCGAAGCGGTGCTCATGCACCACGACGGCAACGCTCGCGCCACGCTGGCGGCACTGGCTGCGCTCGGGGTGCGGCTGGCGCTGGACGACTTCGGCACCGGGTACAGCCGGGTAGGGCAGTTGCGCGACTATGCGCTGAGCAAGCTGAAGATCGATTTATCGTTTGTCAGCGGTGGCGTGGATGGCGACGTCGCGCAGGCGGCCGTGGTCACGGCCATCATTGCCATCGCCCACAGCCTGGGGCTGACGGTGCTGGCCGAGGGCGTGGAGAGCGCTGCGCAATTCGAATTCTTGCGCCGCCATGGGTGCGACCAGTACCAGGGGCGGTATGCACGCGCGAACGGGCAGCTCGACGGCCTCGCAGGTCTGCTCGATGGATCAGATTGAATGGCGTTCGTTCTTGTCGAACAAGCGCATGCGCACCAGCACCTGGCCATGGTCGGACGCTTCCGGCTTGTCTTGCAACAGGTGGTCGTTGAGGTACGTCACATCGAGCACCTCGCCCACCGCGTTCGGTGACGCGGGATTGAATTCTTCCGACACCAGCACGTGGTCGATGGTGGTGTAGTGCCCCTCGTGGATGTGGGTGTAGCCGACATGGCGCAGGCGGTCGCGGCCCAGCTGGATCTGGTTGCTGTCGAACAGGCGGCCGCTCAGTTCCTCGCCGGCCACGCCGGCGCAGCCGGACCCCATCACGATGGTGGTGGTAACCGCCTCGATGGTGTCGTTGAAGTCGCCGAGGATGATGCGCGGGCGGCGGCCGTCGCGGTCCATGGCCGACAGCAGCGCGCGCAGGGCGACCGCTTCGGTGCCACGCCGGATCAGCGAGCGCAGATTGGCCTGGGCGTACAGCAGCGCGGAGTTGTCCATTCCTTCGCTGCTGTCGCCATGGCGGTAGTCGGGCCGCTTCGATTTTAAATGGATTACCAGCACATCGACGATGCGCTCGTCGGGCAGCACCACCTGGGCGTGCAGCGGCGCACGGGCGAAGCGGTCGAGATCGGGATGGCCGTCGGGCAGGGTGGCGCCGTCCGGAAACACCATGTAGGCGGTTGCGGGGCCGGCCAGCGGCAGGCGCGAGATCAGCGCCACCTGGGGCGTCAGGCGTGGCTCGCCGGTAACGGGATCGGGCGCGGGGTCGAAGCCGCACAGCGCGGCATCGCGGTAGCGGCTGCTGTGGGCGAGCACGTCGCGCAGCGCGGCCATTGAAAAAATCTCCTGCAAGCCGATCACGTCGGCGTTGAGCTGGTCGAGCTGCTGCGCCGTCCACAGCACTTTGGCCGCGTATTCGTCCGGCGTGAGGGGCGCCAGATTGTCGTACAATTTCGCCCCAGGCTGGGAAAGATTGCAAACGTTGAAAGTGGCAAAGCGGATTTCCTGCGGCATAATAAGAAACTCCCAGTCGAACTCGTTCACAAACTGACGCAAAAACAGCGTATCACGCATGGCTAAAAAAGAGCACATCTCAGAGACCCCGGCCACCCAGCTCCTGCGCAAGCACAAGGTGGTGTTTTCCGAACATCCTTACGACTACGAAGACCACGGCGGCACCAGCGTGTCGTCGCGCGCGCTCGGGGTCGATGAGCACCAGGTGGTCAAGACCCTGGTCATGCAGGACGAGGCCGCCAAGCCAATGATCGTGCTCATGCATGGCGACTGCAAGGTATCGACCAAGAACCTGGCGCGCGGCATCGGCTGCAAGTCGGTCGAACCGTGCAAACCCGAGGTGGCCACGCGCCACAGCGGCTACCAGATCGGCGGCACCTCGCCGTTCGGCACCCGCAAGGCCATGCCCGTGTATGTCGAGGATAGCATCCTTGCGCTGGAAACAATTTATATCAATGGTGGCAGAAGGGGTTACCTAGTCGGGATCGCACCGCAGGTGTTGACCCAGCTGCTGCAAGCCAAGCCCGTGCACTGCGCACTGGCTGAATAAAACACCCCGATGTATAGTCCGCATCCCTAAGGGAAGCTTAACTAGAGGAAACAATGAATACAGTTTGGATGACCGTGGCCGCCTACCTGCTCGGCTCGATCTCATTTGCGGTGATCACCAGTAAATTATTCGGTATCGCCGACCCGCGCACCTATGGGTCGAAAAACCCCGGCGCTACTAATGTGTTGCGCAGTGGTAATAAATCAGCTGCCATCGTCACCCTGATCGGCGACGGCGCCAAGGGGTGGCTGGCCGTGTGGCTGGCAATCCGCTACCAGCAGCAATTGCAGGTGGGCGACGCCACTATCGCCCTGGTGGCGATCGCGGTATTCCTCGGCCACCTGTGGCCGGTGTTCTTCCGTTTCGTCGGTGGCAAGGGCGTGGCGACCGCGCTGGGCGTGCTGCTGGGTCTCGATCCGTGGCTGGGCCTGGCCACCCTTGCGACCTGGCTGGTGATCGCGTTCGCGTTCCGTTACTCGTCGCTGGCGGCGCTGGTGGCCGCCCTGTTCGCGCCGTTCTACTATGGCTTGCTGTTTGGCGTGGAGCCGCAACTGCTGGCCGTGTTTGTCATGAGCGGCTTGCTGATCTTCCGTCACAGCAAAAATATCGGCAACCTGATGGCTGGCAAGGAAAGCCGTATCGGCAGCAAGAGCAAGGCTGCAGTAAAGACAGGAAAATAATCGCGGATTGGCGGTTGATTCCGCCAATGACAGCCCCATCTGTCATAAATCACGTTTTGCAAAGGCCGCGCCATGTCCAGTTCCATCAAGATCGATTTCGTTTCCGACGTCTCCTGCCCATGGTGCGCCATCGGCCTCAAGTCCCTGCAACAGGCCGTCGATAATATCGGCGACGCCGCGCAGATCGACCTGCATTTCCAGCCGTTCGAACTCAATCCCAAGATGGGACCGGAAGGCCAGGACATCGGCGAGCACCTGAGCGAAAAATACGGTTCGTCCCCCGAGCAGCAGGAACAGGCGCGCGCCATGATCCGCTCGCGCGGCGCCGAGGTGGGCTTCGATTTCGCGATGGACAAGCGCAGCCGCATCTACAACACCTTCGACGCCCACCGCCTGCTGCATTGGGCCGGCCTGGAAGGCAAGCAGACCGACCTCAAGCTGGCGCTGCTGGGCGCCTACTTTACCGACGGCGAAGACCCGAGCTCGCACGACGTGCTGGTCCGCGTGGCCGCCGGCGTGGGCCTCGATCGCGAAGGCGCGCTAGCCGTGCTGCAATCCGACCAGTTTACCGAGGAAGTGCGCGAGCGCGAGCAGTTTTTCCAGCGCCACGGCATCAACTCGGTACCGGCCGTGATCATCAACGAGCAGTACCTTATTTCGGGCGGCCAGCCTGCTGCCGTGTTCGAACGGGCGCTGCGCGAAATTATCGCCAAGGCTTGACGCCGATACGTAGGGACCCCGGGGCACGGCTTTTGCTTTAAACTTAACGTCTATGCCGTTCCCGAGGATACCCATGCAGTCCGCAGAACATGTCACGCCGCCCGCCACCGTTCGCCCGGTGGTGGATAATTTCCGTCTGGCTGCGCTGCATCGCTATCACATCCTCGATACCCCCGCCTGCGAGGACTTCAGTTTCCTTACCGAACTGGCAGCGCGCCTGTGCAACGTGCCGTATGCCTTCGTCTCGCTGGTCGATGCCGACCGGGTGTGGGTGAAAGCCTGCACCGGCATGCAACTGGGGCAATTGCCACGCACCGACAGTTATTGCTCGCTGGCCGTGCTGGGCGCGCCTGACCTTGAAATCCCCGACCTGCTGCTCGATGCGCGCACCGCCCATCTGCCGCTGACCGTGACCGCGCCGTTCATGCGCCGCTACAGCAGCGTGGCCCTGATGTCGTCCGACGGTTTTGCCATCGGCGCGCTGTGCGTGCTCGACACCAGGCCCGGTTGCCTGGACCGCGAACAGCGCGCCATGCTGGGCAAGCTGGCGCGCCAGGTGATGGCGCTGATCGAATTGCGCGCCAGCGAGAAGACGCTGGCCGCCACCGTGCGCGAACTGGAGCAACTGGCCACCACCGACGAGCTGACCGGCCTGCACAACCGCCGCTCGCTGCTGCACCGGCTGCGCTTCGAGACCGCGCGCGCCCGGCGTTTCCGGGCGCCGGTGTCGGCGGTGATGATCGATCTCGACTACTTCAAACGCATCAACGATGAATTCGGCCACGCGGCCGGCGACCAGGTACTGGCTGCCATCGGGCAACTGGTGCGCGATCACGTGCGCGTGATCGACATTGCCGGACGCTATGGCGGCGAGGAGCTGTGCGTGGTGCTGCCCAACACGCCGCTGGACGGCGCGCTGCATTTTGCCGAGTCGCTGCGATTGCGCATTGCCGCACAGACGCACGCAATCGGCCCGCGCATGCTGGCAGTAACGGCCAGCCTGGGCGTGGGCACGTTCGACCACCTCGATGTGGCCGACGCCGAAAGCTTGCTGCGCCAGGCCGACGCCGCGCTCTACCGTGCCAAGCGGGGCGGGCGCAACCGCGTCGAAGGTCCCTCCACCGAGCGTCTGTGAATCTAAAGGAATCGCCATGCCCACCGCAACCCTGAACGGCGTCGTCATCGCGCAAGCGGCCGACGACGAGGTCGTGATCGTCGAAAACAACGTCTATTTCCCGCGCCACGCGGTCAATCCCGCCTACCTGCAACCGAGCAACCACACCTCGCGCTGCCCGTGGAAGGGCCTGGCCAACTACTACACCGTGTCTGCCGACGGTGAAACCAGCGAGAACGCCGCCTGGTACTACCCGGCGCCGTTCGAGGCGGCAAAAGAGATCCAGGACCGCATCGCCTTCTGGCGCGGCGTGGCAGTACAGCGCTAGACGCATGGTGCTCGCGGCCAAACCGTACTTGCAGCGGATCACGGCGCTGTTTGGCGCCGACGTCGATTGGGACAGCCATCCGTACAGCGTGCCAGCCGTGCGGGCGCTCGAATCCATCGATTTTCATGCGGATGTAACGTTTTTTATTGGCGAGAACGGCGCTGGCAAGTCCACCGTGCTCGAGGCAATTGCGCTGGCGCTGGGCTTTTCGATGGAAGGCGGCACTCGCAGCGTTCGCCTCAATTCGGCCGGCGCCGTCGCGCCGCTGCACCAGGCGCTGCGCCTGGCCAAGAGCTACAAGACGCCGAAGGATGGCTATTTCTTCCGGGCCGAGAGTTTCCATAATATCGCCACCTACATGGACGAAGTGGGGTATCTCGGTAGTTACGGCGGCCGTTCGCTGCACGCGCAATCGCACGGCGAATCGTTCATGGCCGTGCTGCTCAACAAGTTCAAGGGCAAGGGCCTGTACTTGCTCGATGAACCCGAGGCGGCGCTGTCCCCCAACCGCCAACTCGCTGCGCTGCGCGTGATCCACCAACTGGTGCAGGACCAGTCGCAATTCATTATCGCCACCCATTCGCCGATCCTGCTGGCGTACCCCAATGCCAAGATCCTGTTGTTCGACGGCACCGGGATGAGCGAGGTGGCGTACGAAGACACCGAACACTACGCCATCACGCGTGATTTTCTCAACCACTACCCGCGCCGGCTCGAACAGCTGTTCGCCCCCGACTGATCCATGGATAACCTCACCCACAGCATCATCGGCTTCGGCGCCGGTGAATTGATACACCGTAGTCTGCCACGAGAGGTCCAAGATCGCGCCCAGCAGGTGCGCCACCGCCTGCTGCTGGTGGCGTGCGCCCTGGCCAGCAATTTCCCCGACCTCGACCTGGTGCTCAACAACCTGTTGCCGCCACCGCTGGGCTACCTGCTGCATCACCGCGGCCATACCCACACGGCTTTGCTGGCGATTCCGCAGGCGCTGTTGCTGGCGGCGCTGATCTGGCTGCTGTGGCCGTCGGCGCGAACATTGCTCAAGGCCAGCACCACCGCGCGCTGGGGCCTGGCGGCCAGCGTTGCGCTCGGTTTTGCGCTGCACCTGGCGATGGATTTCACCAATTCGTATGGCGTGCACCCGTGGTATCCGTTCGATGGCCGCTGGGTGTATGGCGACATGGTATTCATCATCGAGCCGTTGTTCTGGGTGGCGATCGGGGTGCCGATGGCGCTGATCATGCGCTGGCGCACCGCGCGCTGGCTGGCGCTTTCCGGCCTCCTGGCGGCGCTGGTGATGTTCGCGGTCAAGGGGTACCTGGGCTGGATCGCGCTGGCCCTCCTGCTCAAGGTGGCGGTGCTGTGCGGTGCCGTGCAGACGCGCTCGGGCCGCGACAGCCGCGCCGGGGTGGCGCTGGGCCTGGCGATCGGCATCGGCTTTATCGCGGTGCAGGGCGTGGCTTCGCACCTGGGCCGGGCGCAGATCACGGCGGCGTTGCAGCAGGTCGATCCGGCGTCGAAGGTGCTGGACGTGGTGATGACGGCGTTTCCGTCGCAGCCGCTGTGCTGGGCGTATGTGAGCGTGGAGAGCAACGAAGCGGGCGGCACCTACCGCCTGCGGCGCGGCATTGCCAGCCTGGCGCCGCAGTGGGTGGCGCCGTTGTCGTGCTCGGCCGGTCTGGTCGAGCATGGACCGTCGGTGGCGCTGGCGCCCGGCATCGCCCAGTTCGGCATGGAGCAGGACGACCTGGAACGGTTGCGCACGCTGAGCGTCGATAACTGCCGCGTCAACGCCTGGCTGCGCTTTGGCCGCGCGCCGGCGCTCGATGGCGAAGCTGGCGCGTTGTCCGATTACCGCTTTGCCAGGACGCCGCGCGGCAACTTCACCACCATGGCGCTGGCGTCGCCGGAACCTTGCCCGACCGGCGTGCCGGGCTGGGGTTATCCACGCGCCGACTTGTTGCACGATGCTGCCAAATAGGCCGGGGCGCACCACTTTGGACCTTAATGTGTCATAACGTGTGGTATCACAACCACAATCCTGCATAGAATGGTGCGGTGGGGGCAGTAACCCCTGATTCTTCTTGGCACAACAATTGCAGTGCCCTTCAGAAAGGAAGATTATCGAACTTAACAGGGAGGACGTTATGAATGTAATCGAAGACAAACCAAAATCGCACGCCGTGCACGAGTCCGCAGCCGATGAGCATCGCCTGCGCAGTGAGCGCATTGCCGCCCGTGGCGTGCACCTCGGCAAGGGCAAGGTGCGTTACCTGATCCCGCTGGTCGGTCTGGCGGTACTAGCATCGATGGCCTTCGCGTCGGGCTCGTAAGCGCCGGGCGTTACACGACCTTGATGTCGTCCAGCGGCCAGCGTGGCCGCACATTGAAGCTGTAGTCGCGCTGGGCGGCGTCGGGGTTGATCATCAACCGCATGGCGCCTGCAAACGCGATCATGGCGCCGTTGTCGGTGCAAAACTCCAGTTCCGGGTAATACACCTTGAACTTCTTCTTGGCGGCCGCCGCGTTCAGCGAAGCGCGCAACTGGGCGTTGGCGCCCACGCCGCCGGCAATCACCAGCCGTTTCAAGCCTGTGTGCTTGAGTGCCGAGATGCACTTGGCAGTCAGCACCTCCACGATCGCATCGACAAAGCCGCGCGCGATATTCGCCTTGTCCTGCTCGCAGATATTGGCGATCACCTTCTCTTCGTGGTTTTTCACCACCGTCAGCACCGCCGTTTTCAGGCCGGAAAAGCTGAAATTGAAATCCTTGGTGTGCAGCATCGGACGTGGCAGCTTGTAGGCGGCCGGATCGCCGAACTCGGCCAGGCGCGAGATGGCCGGGCCGCCCGGATAGCCTAGGCCCAGCAGCTTGGCCGACTTGTCGAACGCTTCGCCGGCGGCATCGTCGAGGGTTTCGCCCAGCAGCGTGTACTGTCCCACGCCATCGACGCGCATCAGCTGCGTATGGCCGCCCGACACCAGCAGCGCAATAAACGGAAACTCCGGCGGCTGCGACGCCAGCAACGGCGAGAGCAGGTGGCCTTCCAGGTGGTGCACACCCAGCACCGGGCGATCCAGCGCCAGCCCCAGGCTGCAGGCCACCGAGGAGCCCACCAGCAGCGCACCGGCCAGGCCTGGGCCCTGGGTGTAGGCGATGGCGTCGATATCGGCCAGCGCCTTGCCGGCGCCTTCCAGCGTTTGCGTCAGCAGCGGAATGGCGCGGCGGATATGGTCGCGCGACGCCAGTTCGGGCACCACGCCGCCATATTCCTCGTGCATGGCCACCTGCGAATACAGGGCATGCGACAGCAGGCCGTGCTCGGTATCGTAGAGCGCCAGGCCGGTTTCGTCACAGGAGGATTCAACGCCGAGAACAATCATGGAAGGGCTGCAAAGGTAAGGAGAAGTCCGCCATTGTAAAGGAAAGTGCGTTGCCCGACCGTGGGCCGTTGCACCACCGGCTGCACCACCCGAACCCGCGACCGCACTGGCGCAGGGAGAAATTTTGCCATTTGGTCAGGATTGTGCGGCGTTTTGCAGTGTTTGCCTGTGGCACCGGTTTTGCTTAGTAAAAGCATTGACTGCGGGAGGCGAAGATGTCGGGACAATGGAAACAGGTGTGCAAACTCAAGGACGTGCCGCTGGACGGCGCGCGCATCGTGCCGCGTGGCCTGGCGTGGCAGGAGCTGCCAGGCGTGGCGTTGTTCCGCACCGACGAGGAAAGCGTGTTCGCGGTGCTGGAAACGGCCAACGTGGAGCCGCGCCAGAGCAACGCCCGCCGCTATTCCGTCAAGATCGAGGATTTCAAGGTCTATCTCGACCTGGCCGAACTGAGCGCGCCGGCCAGCAAGGCGGAAGCGGCGCTGGCCGGCTCGTTCGGCGTCGCCACGCGCGTGATGGCGTTCGGCTGAAAAACCAGCGGCCTGCGAGGCAGGGCGCGTCGCAGGGCGATGAGCCATCACCGCGCAGCGGCGGCAATCCAATTCGCAGGACGATAAACCGTCATTGTGCAGCGGCGCCCGGCCGCGCAAGGCGGCCATCCAATGTTTACGGACGCTGCAGCAGCTGCTTGTGCGCATCGCGCAGCATGGTTTCCGTGGTGGCCCAGTCGATGCAGCCATCGGTCACCGAGCAACCATAGGTCAGCTGGCTCAGATCGGCCGGAATCTTCTGGTTGCCGCCCACGATATTCGACTCGATCATCACGCCGACCAGCGACTTGTTGCCTTGCACGATCTGGTGAATGACATCGGCCATCACCAGCGGTTGCAGTTCCGGCTTTTTATAGCTGTTGGCGTGCGAGCAATCGACCACCAGGTTGGCCGGCAGCTTGGCCTTGGCCAGCGACTGCTCGGCAATCGCGATCGACACCGAATCGTAGTTCGGCCGGCCGTCGCCACCGCGCAGCACCACGTGGCCGTAAGCGTTGCCGCGCGTGCGCACGATCGCCACATTGCCTTGCGCATTGATGCCGAGGAACGAGTGCGGGTGCGCCGACGACAGGATGGCGTTGATCGCGATGCTGATGTCGCCATCGGTACCGTTCTTGAAGCCGACCGGCGTGGACAGGCCCGACGACATTTCGCGGTGGGTCTGCGATTCGGTGGTGCGCGCGCCGATGGCGGTCCAGGCGATCAGGTCGCCCAGGTATTGCGGCGAGATCGGGTCCAGCGCTTCGGTGGCGGTGGGCAGGCCCAGTTCGCACACGTCGAGCAGGAACTGGCGGGCTTTTTCCATGCCTTCGTTGACGCGGAACGAATCGTCCATGTCGGGGTCGTTGATATACCCTTTCCAGCCGGTGGTGGTGCGCGGCTTCTCGAAATACACGCGCATGACCAGCAGCATGGTGTCGGCCACTTCCGCTTGCAGCGCTTTCAGGCGGCGCGCGTAGTCCAGGCCGGCGACCGGGTCGTGGATCGAGCAGGGGCCGACCACCACGAACAGGCGTTTGTCTTCGCGGTCGATAATGTTGCGCAGGGCTTCGCGGCCCTTCATCACGGTCTCGGACGCGCTGTCGGTGAGCGGCAGCTTGCTGTGCAAGACTTCCGGCGACGGCATCGGCGCGAACGAGGTAACGTTGATATTTTCGATATCTGGGGAAATCATGGCTTTTTGCGTGAATTTTATTCGGGGGAGGTATAGTGTAGCCGAAGTAAACAATACTGACCTCGTCAGCAGGGTTTTTTCGCCACAGCCAAATTCTTCCAGTAGAAGCTTATGACGACATCCGAACCATTCCTGGCCGCCCGACTCATCAAGGAGATCGGCCGCGGCAAAAACGGCGCCCGCAGCATGTCGCGCGACGACGCCCACGATCTTTATCAGGCCATGCTCGATGGCCGCGTCTCCGACCTCGAGCTCGGCGGCATCCTGCTGTCGATGCGCATCAAGGGCGAATCGATCGAGGAAATCGCCGGCTTTCTCGACGCCGCCGAAGGCTCGTTCGAGCCGTTGACGGCGCCGCCGGGCCAGTTTGCCCCGGTGTGCATTCCCAGCTACAACGGCGCGCGCAAGATGGCGAATTTGACGCCGCTGCTGGCCATGCTGCTGGCGCGCGAAGGCGTGCCGGTGCTGGTGCACGGCGTGGCCACCGACCCCGGCCGCGTGACGTCGGCCGAAGTCTTTGCTGCGCTCGATATTACGCCAGCGCGCCACCGCGCCGAGGCGGAAGAAGCGATGGCCCAGGGCCATGTGGCGTTCATTACCATCGATGCGCTGGCGCCCAAGCTGGCGTACCAGCTGTCACTGCGCCGCCGGCTGGGCGTGCGCAACTCCACCCACACGCTGGTGAAAATCATGCAGCCGTTCGTGGGGCCGGCGTTGCGGCTGGTGTCGTACACCCATCCCGAATACCTGGAAATGCTCGGTGAATATTTCACCACTTCGGCCCTGCACGAGCGCGGCGACGCGTTCCTGATGCGCGGCACCGAGGGCGAGACGGTGGCCAACGCCAACAAGGCGCAGCAGATCGACTGGTTCCACGGCGGCCTGCGCAGCACGCTGGTGCCCAAGCAGACCCAAGTGATCGAACTGCCGCTGCTGCCGGAAGAAAAGGATGCCGCCACCACGGCCGCCTGGATCACGGCAGTGTTAAAAGGCGACGTGCCGGTGCCGGCCTCGATTGCCGAACAGGTGGCGCAATGCCTGCTGGTCTCGCGCACCTTGCAATCGCGCCAGCGCGTGAGCGAGCCGATCGAGTAGCAAAAGGCGGGCGGGGCGGGGCACTGCTGTACAATCCCGGCCCCCCCCCCCGGCTGAAATGTTGTTGGCCGTTATTCCGTCATCCTCGCGTACGCGCGGATCCATGCTGAGCTGGCTACATAAGCGTTCTATGGATCCCCGCTTTCGCGAGGATGACGACTCGGCGGCTGATGGCTTACTGTGGATGGCTAGCGGTCGGCAACCCGCGTCTTTCTTCGCGGGCAATTTATTGGATTGGAACTGGCATGGCAAAGTTTGATGTAGCAGTAATCGGCGCGGGCGCCGCCGGCATGATGTGCGCGGCCACGGCGGCCCAGCGCGGCAAGCGCGTGGTGCTGATCGATCACGCCGGCAAGCTGGCCGAGAAAATCCGCATCTCCGGTGGCGGCCGCTGCAACTTCACCAACATCAACACCACGCCGGCCAACTTTCTGTCCGACAACCCGCACTTTTGCAAAAGCGCGCTGTCGCGCTACACCCCTGCCGACTTCGTCGCGCTGGTGAAAAAACACCGGATCGGCTACCACGAAAAACATCGCGGCCAGCTGTTCTGCACCGAATCGGCCGAGCTGATCATCGAGATGCTCAAGAACGAGTGCGCCGCTGGCGACGTCCACTGGCGCATGCCGTGCAAGATCGCCAGCGTCGCGCAGACCGATGGCGTCTATATCCTGGACACCGACACCGGCACCATCGAGGCGGACGCGCTGGTGATCGCCACCGGCGGCCTGTCGATCCCGAAAATCGGCGCCACCGACTTCAGCTATCGCATCGCCAGCCAGTTCGGCCTGCGCATGGTCGAGCCGCGCCCGGCGCTGGTGCCGCTGACGTTCGACCCGCAGGCGTGGGCGCCGTTTGCCGAGCTGTCCGGCATTGCGCTCGAGGTGGAAGTGGCAACCGGGTCGTTGAAGGGCCGTAACCCGACCGGCGCGCGCTTCCGCGAAGATTTGCTGTTCACCCACCGCGGCCTGTCCGGCCCGGCCATCCTGCAAATTTCGAGCTACTGGATCCCGGGTACGCCGATTGTGATCGACCTGCTGCCGGGGATCGATGTGGCGGCGACGCTGATCGAAGGCAAGGGCACCATCAAGAAGCAGCTGGGCAATGTGCTGGCGCAGTGGCTGCCCACGCGCCTGGCCGAGGGCCTGCTGCTGGCGCACGGCTTTGCGCTCGACGCCCGCCTGGCCGATATGCAGGATGCCAAACTGCGCGAACTGGGCGCGGCGATCAACCGGTGGACCCTGAGCCCGAATGGTTCCGAAGGCTACCGCAAGGCCGAAGTGACGCGCGGCGGCATCGATACCCGCGACCTGTCGCAGCAGACCATGATGGCGACCAAGGTGCCGGGCCTGTATTTCATTGGCGAAGCGGTGGACGTGACCGGCTGGCTGGGTGGCTACAATTTCCAGTGGGCCTGGGCGTCTGGTGTGGCAGCAGGACAATCAGTCTGAGGAAACCTGATATACTGACCGTCTTGTTGTAACGGCGCAGGTGCAGTCCAATCGCCCGGGGAGTATCGGGAGCAGAAAGATTGCCGGAGTTGATGTGGGAGCTGACTCGGCGTCGTCTTGTTGTTTTTGCAGTCAAAGCCGTCTGCGTGGGCCGTTTCGATGGTCCATGGACTTCCATTTTCCTGCAAAAGCTGCTATAGTCTCTGTCTCCCTATAACCTCAAACGGTTTGAATTTTTACATGACCACTATTCGCCTTAAAGAAAACGAGCCGTTCGAAGTCGCAATGCGTCGCTTCAAACGCACCATCGAAAAAACCGGTCTGCTGACCGAACTGCGCGCACGCGAGTTCTACGAAAAGCCAACGGCTGAGCGCAAGCGCAAGCTGGCAGCTGCAGTCAAGCGTCACTACAAACGCATCCGCAGCCAACAGCTGCCGAAAAAACTCTTCTAAGACTGCTCAACCCAATCCGGTCGTGCGGCGTATCTTGCGCCATTGCCCCGGATCGGATCTTGCTGCATCTAGAAAATGCCCGCTCCGGTTCGCCGCAGCGGGCTTTCGCGTTTTAATTTATCAAAATTGCATAAGGAAATCCTCATGGGCCTGAGAGAACAAATTACCGAAGACATGAAAACCGCCATGCGCGCCAAGGAAGCCGGCCGCCTGTCCACGATTCGCCTGATCCTGGCCGAAATCAAGCGCAAGGAAGTCGATGAGCGCATCGAGGTCGATGACCAGCAAACGGTTGCCATCGTGGAAAAAATGATCAAGCAGCGCAAGGACTCGATCACCCAGTTCGAAGCCGGAGGTCGCGCCGACCTGGCCGATATCGAAAAAGCCGAGCTGGTAGTGCTGGCCGCCTACATGCCGGCAGGCCTGTCGGACGAGGAAATCGCTGCCGAAGTGACCGCCGCCGTGGCTGCCTCGGGCGCCGCCGGTCCGCAGGACATGGGCAAGGTCATGGCCATCGTCAAGCCTAAACTGGCTGGCCGTGCCGACATGACGGTCGTGTCGGCCCTGGTCAAAAAGGCGCTGGCGCCGGCCTGATGTGTTGGTCTGCCGTGCTTGATCGGCGTCAAAGCCGGATCAGCGCGGCAGTATAGTCTGAATAATTACCCTGGCACCCCAGTCCTGTGATCCCTCAATCATTCATTGCCGATTTGCTCAATCGCGTCGATATCGTCGACGTGGTCGGACGTTATGTGCAGCTCAAGAAGGGCGGCGCCAATTTCATGGGCCTGTGCCCGTTCCATAACGAAAAATCCCCCAGTTTTACCGTCAGCCCCACCAAGCAGTTTTATCACTGTTTCGGCTGCGGCGCCCATGGCACCTCGATCGGCTTCCTGATGGAATACTCGGGCATGGGCTTTGTCGATGCCGTCAAGGACCTGGCGCAAAACGTCGGCATGGTCGTCCCCGAGCAGGACGACAAGATTCCTCCCGCGCAGCGCGCGCAAATGCAGGCCCAGAGCCTGGCCCTGTCCGACGCCATGACCCAGGCCTGCGACTTTTACCGCGCCCAGCTACGCACCGCGCCGGACGCCATCGCCTACCTCAAGGGCCGCGGCCTGACCGGAGAGATCGCCGCGCGCTTCGGCCTGGGCTACGCGCCGCCCGGCTGGGATAATTTAAAGGCGATCTTCCGCGACTACGACGTGGTGGCGCTGGCCGAAGCCGGCCTGGTGATCGACCGCGTGGATGAAGATGGCGGCAACAAGAAGCGCTACGACCGCTTCCGCGAACGCGTGATGTTCCCCATCAAAAACACCAAGGGCCAGGTGATCGCCTTTGGCGGCCGGGTGCTCGATGGCGGTGAACCGAAGTACTTGAATTCTCCCGAAACGCCATTATTTTCTAAGGGCTTCGAGCTGTACGGCTTGTTCGAGGCACGCCAGGCGATCCGCGATGCGGGCTACGTGCTGGTGACGGAAGGCTATATGGATGTGGTGGCGCTGGCGCAGATGGGTTTCCCGCAAGCAGTAGCAACGCTGGGCACCGCCTGCACCCCGCACCACGTGCAGAAACTGATGCGCCAGACCGACACGGTGATCTTCAGCTTCGACGGCGACAAGGCCGGCCGCCGCGCTGCCCGCCGCGCGCTGGAAGCGTGCCTGCCGCACGTGGCGGACAACAAGACCATCAAGTTCCTGTTCCTGCCCACTGAGCACGACCCGGACAGCTATGTGCGCACCTATGGCAACGAAGCATTCGAGCAAGAGATTCACGAAGCGATGCCGCTGTCGCAATTCCTGATCAAGGAAGTGGTCGGTGAGCATGATTTGCAAAGCCCCGAGGGCAGGGCGCGCGTGCAGTTCGACGCCAAGCCCTTGCTGCAGTCGATGACGCCGACCGCGCTGCGCCTGCAAATCGTGCGCGGCCTGGCGCAATTGACGCAGACCACGCCGCACGAGATCGAATCGCTGTTCGAGCTGGCCAAGCCGGTAGCGCTGTCGCGCAAGGCGCCCAGCCGCAGCGGCCGGCCGGCGCCGGTGGGACTGGAGTTACAGATCGTGCGCCTGCTGGTGGCCCATCCGCCGCTGGCGCTCGATATCGACGAAGCGGCCCTGGCGGCGTTCCAGTTCTTTGGCGACGACGCTGCCGAGCGGCTGGCGCAACTGGTAGCTGGCGCCCAGGCGCTGGGCCCCAACGGCGGTTTTGCCGCATTTGCCCAGCATTTGAAGTCGCTGGGTGACGAATATGACGAGATCATCAGCGAAATCGCCCAGGGAGCGGAGTCCGATGTCGATGCAGACCGAATGTTCCTGCGCAGCGCCGTGCGCCAGATCAAGGAAGATGCGCTGAAACAGGAGCTAATGCAACTGTCGGCGGCGGGCCTGACGCCGGAGAGCATTGCACGCTTTCGCGAGATCACTGCGCAGCAGGCTCAGCTGGAAAGGGAGAAGCAAGCGGAGTTTGCAAACCGCTAATATTGTGGCAGTGTGGAGGCGTCTTGATCGCCGTCATGTTTTTGCAGGTTTACAGAGGGACGGCAAGGGTGCTTCCCTCTGGATATTGAAAAGTGACGTGCTATAATAAAACGCTAAGTGTTGTATGTTTTGGCATCGTTTTTCCGTTCAGAGTGTGTTTGTTTTCAGTGAGTTAGGTTCTTGATCGACAGGCAGGAAATCCAGGTGGGGTACTGGACCAACAAATAATGCAAAGGTGAACCTTGGCTTATGTTTGTTGTCTAACCCAGTCATCGTTTCTTGCCACTACGCATGAGTTTGATGCAGTAGAATTTTGCGGTCAAAGCCGACCAGGTATAAGTAGTCGTAGTGTTGTCGAACTTGCGAAGTCGGCAAGTTCGAAGACGTGGGTTCCAAGGGAACTGCAAGAAACTTTATCCTAAATAAGCAAGTCGTTGTGTAATCGAAAGCGCCTGTGCCAATCAAGAAACCTGAATCCAATGTGGCTGAAAAGCCGAGCAAAGTGACCGCGAAATCCGCTAAAACAGCGGATAAGGCGGAAACGCGTGTCGCCAGCAACAACCCGCCCGTAGTCAGCCAGACCACGGACGCGGCCACGCTGGCTGCCATCGATACTTCGGGCTACGTACTGCCGTCGGTCAAAGTGCCCGGCCGGCGCGGGCGCAAGCCGAAGGAATTCCAGCCTGAAAACGACGAAGTCGCCGCGCTGAACGCGGTCGAACGCGCCGAACTGAAGGCCGTGGACAAGGCCAAGGCCAAGGACCGCAAGGCCAAGGAAAAAGCGCTGCTCAAGGATGCGTTCTCTTCGGATACCGAAGCGACCGAGGAAGAGCTCGAGCGCCGTCGCCAGAAACTCAAGACCCTGATCAAGTTCGGCAAGGAACGCGGTTTCCTTACGTACGCCGAGATCAACGATCACCTGCCCGAAAACATCATCGATCCCGAAGCGATCGAAGGCATCATCGGCACCTTCAACGACATGGGCATCGCCGTCTACGAGCATGCGCCGGACGCTGAAACCTTGCTGCTGTCGGACAACGTCGCCACCGTCACCAGCGACGACGAAGCCGAGGCTGCCGCAGAAGCCGCGCTGTCCACGGTCGATTCCGACTTCGGCCGCACCACCGACCCCGTGCGCATGTATATGCGTGAAATGGGCTCGGTCGAGCTGCTCACGCGCGAAGGCGAAATCGAAATCGCCAAGCGCATCGAAGACGGCCTCAAGGACATGATCCAGGCCATTTCCGCCTGTCCGGTCACCATCGCCGAAATCATTGCCGCCTCCGACCGCATCCGCGCCGACGAAATCAAGATCGACGAAATCGTTGACGGTTTAGTGGACGAAAACGACGACGGCGCCGCTGCCGCGCCGGCCCCGGCCGCCGCCAGCGACGACGACGAGGACGACGACGAAGCCGAGGAAGAGGAAGAAGAGGAAGAGGAAGAAGCGGGCAACTCCGCAGGCGCCGCTGCCGGCTACTCGGCCGAACAGCTCGAAGCGCTGAAAAACACCGCGCTCGAAAAATTCGACACCATCTCGCTGCAATTCGACAAGATGCGCCGTGCCTTCGAAAAAGAGGGCTACAACTCCAAGGCCTACGACAAGGCCCAGGAAGCGATCTCGTCCGAATTGCTGGGCATCCGCTTCACCGCCAAGGTCGTCGAGAAGCTGTGCGACACCCTGCGCGGCCAGGTGGACGAAGTGCGCCACATCGAAAAGCAGATCCTCGACGTGGCGGTGAACAAGTGCGGCATGCCGCGCGCCCACTTCATCAAGGTCTTCCCGGGCAATGAAACCAACCTCGACTGGGTCGATGGCGAGGTGGCCGCCGGCCACGCGTACAGCGCCATCCTGGGCCGCAATATCCCGACCATCAAGGAATTGCAGCAACGCCTGATCGACCTGCAAGCACGCGTGGTGCTGCCGCTGCCCGACCTGCGCAACATCAATCGCCAGATGGCGGCTGGTGAAATGAAGGCGCGCAAGGCCAAGCGCGAAATGACAGAAGCCAACTTGCGCCTGGTAATTTCGATCGCCAAGAAATACACCAATCGCGGCCTGCAGTTCCTCGACCTGATCCAGGAAGGCAATATCGGCCTGATGAAGGCGGTCGATAAATTCGAATACCGTCGCGGCTACAAGTTCTCCACGTATGCCACCTGGTGGATCCGCCAGGCGATTACGCGCTCGATCGCCGACCAGGCCCGCACCATCCGCATCCCGGTGCACATGATCGAGACCATCAACAAGATGAACCGGATTTCCCGCCAGATTCTGCAGGAAACCGGCGCCGAGCCCGATCCGGCGACGCTGGCCATCAAGATGGAAATGCCGGAAGACAAAATCCGCAAAATCATGAAGATCGCCAAGGAACCGATCTCGATGGAGACGCCGATCGGCGACGACGACGACTCGCACCTGGGCGACTTCATCGAGGACAACAACACGCTGGCGCCGTCCGACGCAGCGCTGCACGCCTCGATGCGCGGCGTCGTGAAGGACGTGCTCGATTCGTTGACCCCGCGCGAAGCGAAGGTGCTGCGCATGCGTTTCGGCATCGAAATGTCAACCGACCACACGCTGGAAGAAGTCGGCAAGCAGTTCGACGTCACCCGCGAACGGATTCGCCAGATCGAAGCGAAAGCGCTACGCAAGCTGCGCCATCCGAGCCGTTCCGACAAACTGAAAAGCTTCCTGGAAGCCAACTAAGACTTGACGCGCGCTGCTGCTAACCCTTATCCTCGCGCGTTCGTCCAAAAAACGAACGCGCCTCAGCGGGGTCGGCAAGACCTCCAGCGCACAGGTATCACCTCGGGCCTCTAGCTCATGCTTGGTTAGAGCAGCGGACTCATAATCCGTTGGTGCCCAGTTCGACTCTGGGGAGGCCTACCAATTATTTGTCTTATCAATCAAAGGGTTGGCTGCGTGCCAGCCCTTTGTTATTGACGGCCGCCTCGTCCGTTTGTGACAGATTTGTGGTCGAGGCCGCCTTCTCCAGCATTGCTCCCACCGTCTCCGCGTGGCGCGACATCTGCGCCGGTCCCAGGTGCGCATACCGCCGCACCATGTCGAGCGACTTCCACGCCCCCATTTCCTGCAGGTCGTACACCGGGGTGCCGCTTTGCACCAGCCAGCTGGCCCACGTGTGCCGCAGGTCGTGCCAGCGGAAATTCTGGATGCCTGCCCGCTTGACCGCGTCGCGCCAGCTCTTGGTGTTGAGCTGGCTGACCGGGTAGCCAGCCCGGGTGAACACCCGCTCGGGGTGCTTGCCCAGCTGGCGCTGTAACACATCGACCGCAAACTGGCTCAGCGACACGTGGATGTCCTCGTCGTTCTTCGACTGCTCGGCCGGTATCCACAAGGTCTTGCGCACCAGATCGACCTGGTCCCACGCCAGCCGGTGCACGTTCGACTGCCGCAACCCGGTCGCCAGCGCAAACAAGGTCAAATCGCGCTGGTGGGGCATCAGTTCGGCCAGCAGCGCCTGCACCTCCGCTGGCGTAATCCAGCGCACGCGCCGCCGCACCTCCTTGTACAGCTTGACCCTGGGGACCTTCTCGATCCACTCCCATTCGTCGCGGGCGCGCCGCAGGATGGCCCGGATCAGCGCCAGGTAGCGGTTAGCGGTGGCGGCGCTGGCCTCCTTGCGCTTGTGTTCGGCCACGGCGATGAGCTGGTCGCGCGTGATCACCGCCAGTGGCTTGCCCCGGAAAAACTGGTGCAGCCACGCGATCTTGGCGATGTCGTCCCGGTGCGTGCGTTTATGTTCCGTTTCCATGATCCATTTATAGGCTGCATCGTCCCAGGTGTAGGCCGGTTTCTGTCCGAGAGTGTCGATGCGCCACGTCTCGGCTTTTAATTCGTCGTGGTACCGCTGCGCCGACGCTTTGTCGCTGGTGCGAGCAGAGTGTCTAACGCGCTCTCCTGACGGTGTCGTGAAGCAGACCCACCAGGTGTTTCCGCGCTTGTAGAGTGACATGATTGATACTCCTTTCCAAGGGTCACCCGCATCGCTTGCCGAGGTTCAGGGTAGTGCGCACGGATGTAGGCGACAAGGTCTTCTTCCAAAAAAATCCACGCCCGCCCGATTTTGACGCCGGGGATCAGGCCCTGCTTGGCACGCTTGCGCAGTTCTTCCTTGTGGATGTGCAGGAAGGCGCTGGCCTGGAGAAGGTTCAAGGTGTTCATGTGATGGCCTCGTGAAAGAGGAACGTGGCGGGGGTGGTCTAGTCATTCTCGGAAGCGGGAACCCGCCCACCTTTGAGCGAGCGCAGCAGCAGGCCGACAATTCCGGCGCGCATTTGATCGGACGCAAAGTAGCCCGCGTGCAATCTGGCAGCACCGGTGTGGCGCAGCAATCCTGTGGTGCAGCAACCGCATCACCGGAGCACGCTGCCGTGGCGCCGGCGGTGGGCGAGCGGTGCGATGCTGTCGGCGCTTGATCCCGCGCAGCTGCCATCGGTAGCGTCCGGCTACAGTGGAGCAGTACGCGCCGCCGGTGAGGAGCAAGCCATGTTTTCGCTTCGCTCAAACGTGGCTTGCCCTGCGGGGCCGGGCGCGCTGCGCTTGCCAACACCGGCGAGGTCCCGATGCATGCCGAACTGCCTAAACGTTACGCCAAAGGAGGTCGCCCCCAGGGCGACCCTGCCGACCTGCGCACAGCGACCATCGGCGTGCGGGTGTCCGCTGCCGAATACGCGCTGCTGCGCGAGCGCGCCGCGTCGATGCAGATGAAGCCTGCCCAGTGGCTGCGCACAGCTGCCCTATCGCGTCGCCTGCCGCCACCACCTGTGGCGACAATCAACCGCGAGCAGTACGCCGAACTGGCGCGGCTTGCGGCAAACCTCAACCAGCTTACGCGCCTGGCCAACGAAGGGCAGCATGTAAACATCGCGCCTGCCTTGCTAGAGCAGTTGCTGGCGGAGACGCAGCGCCTGCGACTGCTCCTCCTTGGCGTCAAGGACAACGTCGATGATCGCTAAAGCCATCAAGGGACGCGGCTTTCGCGGCGTGCTCGAATACGACCTGGCGGCCAGCAAGGGGCATGTCATCGACACCAACATGGGCGGCGACACGCCGCGCGCGCTGGCGAAAGAGTTTGGCGAGGTCCGCAAGCTGCGGCCCAGGCTGGGCAAGGCGGTATTGCACGTGTCACTGGCCGCTGCGCCCGGCGAGCAGCTCAATGAAGACCAGTGGAAACAGGTGGCCCAGCGCTACCTGCACGGCATGGGCCTCGACAACAACCAGTACCTGGTGACGCGTCACACGGACACCGCGCATCCCCACGTCCACCTGCTGGTCAACCGGGTCCGCCTCGACGGCGGCGTCACCTCGGACAGCCATGATTACCGCCGCCACGAGGCGCTGATGCGCGCCATCGAGCGCGAATTCAAACTCAAGCAGGTACGGCCGTCCATCGAGGCGCAGCGCCATGCGCCGACCAAAGGCGAGATCGAGGAGGGACTGCGCACCGGCATGCCGTCCACGCGCCAGCGCTTGCAGCAGTTGTGCGACGGCGCAGCGCAGCGCTGCCATGGTTTTACGGAATATGCAGAACGGTTGGCGGCGGTGGGCGTGCACCTGGTGCCAGTGACGCAGCTGGACGGCACAAAACTATCGGGCCTGTCCTATGTGTTGGACGGCGTGATGATGAAGGGCAGCGACCTGGGTAAAGGATACAGCCCCATGGGGCTGGCAAAACAGGGAGTGGACTATGTCAAAGACCGAGACCATGCAGCAGTTGGCCGCAGCCTCGAACGCGGCGCGGGTGCAGGCGTTGAACCAGCAGATCGAGACCTTGCGCCAGGCGAAGCTCACCAGCGTGGAAGAACTGGCAGCCATGCTGGAGCCATTAGCGCAGGCCATGGCGCTGCTGACCGAGGAGACGGCAGCAAGCCTGAGAAAGATCGAGCGAATCGAACAGCGCAGCCGCGATCAAAGCGCCCAATTCAAAGTCCAGATGGAGGAAGCGCTGGTGTCGTGGAAGCAGGCCGCAACAGCAGCCAAGGCAGCGGCCGACCAGCTGGACAGGGCGGAGGAGAACTCCGCCCTGCGGGGCATGGTGGTGGCGGTGCTGACCGGCGTGACCACAGGACTTCTCGTGAGCGCATTATGGCTTTGGCTCGCGCGGTAGCGACGCAGTTGGCGTGGGCTCGGCGTGCAGCATCTGAATCAGCCCATGCCGCCCGAGCGAGCCTCTCGTTTGATCATAAAACCTCGTCAGTGCACTTAAAGGACAATGCTGGTAAGTCAGCACCGCAAGTCGTTAGTGGGCGCGTGCCGGAAATCCAGAAACAGATTTCTACACGACAGGTAATAAAAGGAAGCAGGAGAAGGAGATAATGTGTGGTGTTTCGCTAGCGTCCGCTTTCGCCCGAGGCTGTGTGAAAACGCAGAAAAATTCGGAGCCTTCAAAAAACGGCCTCTCAAAACGCGCGCTACGCCGTTTTCTCGGTGTTGGGAATGGTAACCGTACCCACGAATATTTTGAGATTTAGAGTTTTCACACAGCCTGGCCCCATTGCGGACGCTTGTAAATTCAATCCGAATCGTAAGGCGCAGCCGAGCTTTACATCATTGAGCACGCCATTCCGACAACATGGCCCCCTTGGGATGCATGGCTATGCCCCGCTCTAGGGCCTCTTTGTCCCAGTGCTCCACAGGTTCAGCAAAATCCCCTTTATGCATTAACAACTCTGGTACTCCAATGAGGATAATCGCTCGGTCCCCACGTCTCCCGAAGCGCTGCAAGACGCTGTAATGTTCGTTCATACCGGGCATCCACACCGTGACCGTCAGTACGTCAACCGCACTTCCACCAGGCTCCCTGTACAAATCTTCACGCCCGAATGCCCACGAGACCGTATTCGACTTTGCGTCGCTTAAGCTAGCCCATCCCTTAGACACGGCTTCCCCTTGAGTCTCAGATTCAAAGTCGACGACCTGTCTCCCGTCAGTGCTCTCAAGAACGGCAAATGGACAGATAAGCTCACCGGCTCGATTTGAGTCGGCAACTGCAGCGCAGTGAGCGAGAACAAAGCCCGCGAATTTAAGTGCTTCGTTTGGAATAGAAGATTGGAAGAGAGAACTGAACATTTTAATGCGTCTACCTTGTTAGTTAAACCGCGCCGCGATCTGCGTCAGTCGAATTCGATGGCTGCTTTTGGCCGATATGGGAAGTTGTGTTATGCATCCCCCTTGGCGCCAAACGCCTTGTAGCGGTACGTTTGAAACTCTCCTTTGTGGGTTTATTCCTTTGCCTTTTCATTCCGTTCCCTGAGATGGTTTTTAACGTCGACACTCTTGATGTTGTAGTGCCGCTTATCTAGAAAACCGGCATTTACAAGATTTGGATGATTCATCAGTGGCGTGAGATCACCGTCGAGCACATTGGTGTCAACAAATCTGAAGTCCAGAAGATTTGGCATTCTCTCCAGAAAGTGTAGGTTCTCCAGTGGTGCGCACCCATTTAAGCAAAGGACCTTCAGATGGCGAAGTTCAAAAAGGTCCTTCTTCGGTCTGAACTTTCGTGACGTATTCACATGAAGCCATTCAAGGTGATCTCCGATTTCAGAGAGCCCTGTATCACTCTCCAGTTTCAAGCACCAACTGAGTTCAAGCCGCTTTATTTTGCCTAGTTTTGCTATCTCCAAGAATGACGTGATGTTGGAGAAGTTAATTTCAAGGTATTCAGCAGAGGTAATGCCCCCCAAGTCATGAAATCCTGGCTCCTTAGTCTTGAACATCTGAATGCGGTAGTACGTGGCATCGGCTGTTACCTTAGACAGAGCCTTACCGCGTTCAAAATCGATCGTCGCCAATCGGTCGGGCGGCAACCTATCCATCCATATCGTGTTGTAAGTCCAATCCATATATCACTTTTTCATTAGAGGCAACGGCGGCTCCTGGCCGTTATCGGCGCGGAGGAATGTTAGCTGCCCACGCATCCCAATACGCTTTACTAGCTGCGGCAAGCTCATCGAGTGACACTGCATCACCCGAATCGAGATAAATCGACGCGGGCCTGTAGGATACTTGAGCGAACCCATGACGCAATTTACAACGACCGGATAAGTCCCTTTTTCAAAACCCAATATTTCAGGCTCCAGCCCAACTATTTCATCAAAATCTTTGACCGGCGACGAATCGTATTCTTGATAGACCAACTGGTCACAGTCAGACAAGACGACCTTGAATGCTGTGCCTTCGCCGAGGAATTGCTTTCGCAAGTAGCGGATTGAGACCTCTAGTGAAACAGTACCAGGAATTTTTCCTGTGATGGACTCAATTCCGCCGTCATGCAGTAACCCTCAAAACTCTTCCATTTTCATCCCAAAATTCTTTAGTCCGAGCGTCCGGTAGTGGCCGCTCTCGGCCGGTCAGACCAGCATGGCATGTTGCCGTTGCGAAAACATCACGGTCTGCCCGACAAGTCGTTGCCGCCGCGTTGCAGACGTTCATTTGCCTTATCCATAGCTGTGTAATTCGGCGCTATCCACAGCAACTCTTGTTACGAATTCGGAAAAACTTGAAGCAGCGAGGCCTAAACGAGTTGCCCCCAGCCCATAGACAGAACCAAACGTGGGTGCTAGCTCGTCAAGGTCGATAACAAAATATACGCAACCGATTCCGTAGTCTGCGCATACAAAAGTCTGTCGCGACAGGGACCTGACTAGGGTATCGCCGGGGAATTTCTGAATCGCCGGGCACCACTCCTCCAAAGGCCAAAATCGCATCCATGACCCGAAGCCGGAAGTGTAGCAGTGGGAGCCGTTCATAATTAGGTAGTTCCGCTTTACATCTGCTGGTAGATTGATGCGATAGCGTCGTTCCACTTGTTCAAATAAAGCATCGTCTGCCGGTGTTCCGGGCTCCTCGTTTTCAGACGCAAGTTGGCGGAGGATGGCATCGAAATTCATCTGTGGACTGGTTCCGTAATTGAAGGTCTGCTACTGGCCGAACTCAGCCGACGGCGTTCAGCATAGCAGCTTGCTCAGTTGCAAAACTCACGTATTCTCACGCAAGACCGAGAACGCCCCAGGCTGTGTGAAAACGCGTCCTAAATGTAAACGAGATTTTTTCTGACGCGTTAATAGCTCATCTGACGCCATCAGGAGAGTAGGATGAAGCGCTTTGTCGAAGGAACCGACCGCAGCCAGAGTGTTCTCTTTCCCGAGCATCTGGACGACTACGTTGCAGAAGACAATATCGTTCGGATCGTGGAGGCATTCATCGAAGCGCTTGACCTCAAGGGGCTTGGCTTTGCCGGTGCCGAGCCTGCGCGCACCGGTCGCCCGTCCTATCATCCTGCCGTT